>Ga0157364_1000274_pt1 | contig 30718 bp, 23 predicted proteins | sample AttsexASBM2_FD_111476 | JGI IMG/M metagenome (GOLD analysis project Ga0157364, IMG submission 111476) | Fungus gardens microbial communities from leaf cutter ant in Ribeirão Preto, State of São Paulo, Brazil - Atta sexdens ASBM2 | ecosystem: Host-associated > Fungi > Mycelium > Unclassified ...
ATATATATACACATATATACATATATATATGTATATGTATATACGTTCTAGAATTCTCTCGAGGTATGCGTTATTTTATATCTCGCGAGTATACAGTGCTTGAATCCAATATATCTCGCATACCGTTTACAATCATACATGCTAAAAGTTTCTCAAAACTTGGAAGCATAACATCAGAATGTAGAATTACAATTATGCGACTGTTGCGCGATGAGAAATTACGGAATCTCTTACAAAATACTTTCAATATCCTTTGCTGCTACAACAATTCAGAAAAAACATTATGAACATTGCTTTTTTTTGTAGAAAGGTATCAATTTACTCTTTCCCTAAGTCACAACACGACTGCATCGTACTAGCGTGATTTGACAACATGACATGCCCAACCTTTATAACTGAAAATTTCAAGATAAACAGGCATCATCTGTAGAAATATATCAAAGCGTATTATTGTATACTGAACGCGTATACTGAAAAGCTAATCATCTAACAAAGAGATAATTTCTTTTTAATTGGAAATACATGTTTTTAATCCTCTTCTTTGTAATCCTCTCATTCCTCAAATGAATTTTTGAATTTAGATAAAAGTTTATTTTCTTGTATATAACGTCGAATATTGCATGAGTAGTACGATACTAAAGATACTACTTGCATGAGTGTCTAGAAATAATAATCTTTTTAAAATTCAATTTTAGAATTCAAATAATCAAAATCAGTTTCAAATGCTTTATGTATCTTTAATAAACGTAGCCATATAATAGTTACGCTAGGAATGAGAGGCTCAATAGAAAAAAATCGAGAAATTACGAGATATCAATGCGATAACTAACTTCGGATGCCTTTAACAGCTACGTCTCAGCGCTCGCCAAACGCGACTAATATCCCATTTCATCTGGAGATACCGCGAAGGGCGGATTTTAATGCGTCTCACATATCAAAATGATAAAGCGCGTTATCATAACGTTCGATCAGGATTTTCCTGATAATACGTGACAGAGACCTAAAATTTGTATTGGGTACCCCCAAGTTCGTTTCATTCGGCCGGTGTACTTGCCGCCCACCTGTCAAACTCGATTCCTGAGTCGGGACTGAGTCCCAGATCAATGGGACTCAGAAAACTGGGCGCTGGACAATTGCAGGGCCCATTGGGCCGACATGCCCCGATGCACCTTTGGTCGTTATTCTTGTTTTCTCCCCCTCGGTCCCTCAATTCTTGCTCGAAGCTGTGTAATTGCTCCATAAAATGAAAATTCGGTGCAACATTCGATTTTCTACTACGTACTAGGTTGAAAGCATCATTCAGACTGAGACTGCACTTGTGCATAAGATAAGCCACGGTGATCGTGACAGACCGAGAAACTCCGGCCAAACAATGTACCAGTACTCCCTTATCTGAATTTCGTGCCTCCTCTGAAAAATACGCAACAAATAGCAATTTTAATTTTACAATTGTGCAATCATCATCTCACTTATTATTACACCGATTTTTAATATTTATATGTATTTCAAGAATTTTTTTAATTACACGAAATTATGAAATATGCAAGACAAAATTATTTTACAATGATTTTTCAAAGTATGAAAGTCGAATTTTACAATTAGTTGATATTAGAAAAATTGAAAAATATGCTTTAATATTAATATCGTTAAAACATTGAGATATAAAATCGTTAAGAGTTTTATTATCTACGATATACAAGATATTAATTAATTATGTTTTTTTACAAGTACATTATTATTTTTCGATATATTCAATGTTCGTTAATTAGAAAAGTGTATATAAAAATATTACAGAAAACAGTGCATGTCATGACCAATTCGTTTAAATGGAATTAACAAAGTCGGATCCTCAACACTGCAATATGTCGGGATAATCAAAAATGCCAAACCGGCTCAATAGCAATGTCAAACCTCGTCATTCAGACGTAAATATAGCTCTCGGCTTAACCGGACATCCGTTGTTTAATTGTCTAGCGCGGCTTACCCGCCACGTGGGAAAGTTTCTATTTAGGCGAACCTATTTATAAGAATGCCCCTTTCAGAAGCTACGCTGGGACCTTCTTAAACAGGAAATCCTGTTTAAGAAGCGGTCCGAACAAGATTTTGACATGAAAAAAGTTCCGATGCAATAAATAAATCTCACCTACTTCTCACGTATGTATGTTAAAATAATATGAAATGTAAATTAAATACTTTATATGAATTGTAAATTAAATACTTTACATTAAGAAAATCTCTTGTTAACATATGGCACATAAAATATTTTATTTAAATTGTAGATATTATATATCGATCACTGATATAGGTAATTAGTATAATTTTTACAGTATAGAGCAGACGTGTGAATGACGAAATGTTCATTGAAAATAAAGTAAAAGTATGAGATATCAATTAATAACTGATAATTTTTTTATCGTAATAAAAAAACGCTTCGTTTTTTGTGTACGTTTCATGCAATGAGTTTTTGAAAAAATACACTATTTACTGAATTACAAACATGTTTACAAAGAACAATTTTTAAAGTAGTATAAATCAAAGTTTTTAAATCCTAAAATTAAAAAAATACAATAAAAAAATACTTTTATCTCTTGCTTGAATTTAATTTTCAATAAAAATATGCTTCGTATATCGTCACTCACCTATAAACTGAATCGCCTGTGGGAAGAAACTAGCCAAGTTCTGACTCCAGTGATCGCTTATCGGTATCTGCATGTACTTTATTGAACCGCCGCTTTCAAACACATTTGGCAAATCCGGTGTCACATTGAGTATGTACTGTATCCTGTGCCGCGCTAAAGCCTCGCGATCTTCACTATTGGCCGCGTTACCGAGATACAAATGAGGTAAAATTTCCACCGGAAAGTCTTTATCTTCTTCTGGACCTGGAATGCAGAAAACGAGATTCCTATTATTATTACATTATACGTTTTCTACTATTATTTTCTCTATTATTACATTACAGCATTACATTATTTATGTATTACATTGTTGTTCATTAATGTAAATTGCTGTTGCATGTTTCTTTTTAAATGTATAGTGAAAATATTATATACACTTGGAATATCTGCTCACCAATTGAATCACATGTGCTGTCACTGTCTGAGTCTGAGTAAGATCTGGTTGGTGGAGTGGATATCCGAAGGGATCTAAGGCCCATTAATTCACCATCGTTATTGTCCTGACCTGGATCACATTCATTAGTGGCTTGACTACCTTCGCACCACTCTGGATATTTATCTTTAAATGCTTCAAAACCACCTATAAAAATATAAGTATAATGTGATAATATAACTATTTAAGAGTAAATTAAAATCTATTTAATTAAATCTATTAATTAAATAATTAAAAAATGAAATTTTATTCTATATGATTAGAAAAAGTATCAATATTTCTAAATTAAAAATAAATTTTGCCAAAATTTTAATAAATATATAAACTCATCAATAAACTCATCATTAATTAATTGTAAGTTAAAAACTAAATTTTGCATATATGATAATACTCAGGAAAAATTAATAATCACACAAACATAATCATATCCCTTCAATTTATACATTTTCTTAAAATACTTGTTAGATTCTAAAACAAAACTTGAAACAAATAAGTAATATTCTATTTTGCATTCAATGTATATATTAGTACATTTGCAATCAGTAAATTTCTCATGTCAAACAAAACATTGAATGAGTTTTATCTAAAGCCAGATAAAAGCTGACTATAGAATTAAGTGTCTGGTTCTACTGGAATGCCTCCCACATAAATCAATATTTCATTCACAACCAGTCTCTATGCTTTGACTGTTACATCTGTGAAAGCCTTTCTGTACTACAATTACTAATACTGCTTGTGCATATATATGTGACAATAAAATGATATGAATACTGAGTTATAATTAGCAACTATTGTATAATGTTTAATAATTAAATTTAAAAATTGTTAAAATAATATAATAATATAATAATATAATATATATAATATATATAATATTAGTTACATAAAAGTTTCTGAAATATTGTCACAAATAATAATTTATGTCATACTTTTTATTATATCATACTTTTTACAAGTGTCCACATTTACACACAATATATCATTTTAGAAAAAGACAATGGAAGTATTCTAGTTTTAAATATAAAATTAATGCTTAATGCAATAAAAATACATTAAGCAAACTTTGTGATCTTAATGGAATTAGTGGATTAGTATGAAATAAAGATTATTTCTAGTTTGAAATATAAAAACTTGATGCATCATGTGTTAGAATATCATATGTTTAAAATATCAAACTTTGTGATCTTAATGAAAATGGAATTACAGTGGCTTAGAATATAAGATAAAGATTGATCTCTCACCGATTAAAGAGGCAACGTTTCCTCCACTGCTTTTAAGTCTCCGGGTCAAAACTTGTAATGTTTCACCCTGATGACCTCCAGAATCTGTAGTGTCACCGATTAATACAAATGTCCCTCTTCTGTTTTCATCTCCACACAGAAACATCTCCACTCTGTTTCTCAGGTCTAAGCACCGTATTGTGGACAAGAGGTCCACTTTACCAGCAGCCAATCTTCGCAACATGATACTGGGTATAGTCAGAGGTACCGAACCTCTTATATGAGCATCAGAAAAATCCGAGTGTGCTCTACAGTCCAGAATAAGAAGTTTGTTGGGACCATCCTGTGATCTCAATTCCCCGAACAACCATTCTGGACCCAAAAGATCCTCTTCCATTGCACTATCAGGCATCTTGAGTCTTTACACTTGTCTTTACACTTTCTAGCACACTCTTATATTTTATCGTATTTATATGTCTTCTAAACAAACGGCGCTGATTTGTCCCGCAAAACAGCTTCCAAACGTAAATATTTCCTTCAGGTGATCAGTCACTGAGCTTCCGCTACAAAGATATTCTTGAGCTTCTACAGCATCGAAGTGCCGTCATTATTGGACACGACACCTTCGGCAAACAGTAAACAACAAAACTGTCAAAACGTTATTAATTAAGACGATAATTACAATGATTCTTGCTTGGTCGTCACTAGTCGTCACTTAAAAAAACTTGCATGTACATTGGCTAACGCGAATAACCGTCGATTCCTGGGTTACCCGTCGGAGCCCAGCGAGTCGTCAGCCCTGTCGCGCGTTCTCCACAATGAAAGCGAATGAACGAAGCGTGTGTTCGTAGTGAATGCGTGCACGCGCGTTTCTACGAGCGTCTCTCCTGCGACTAATAATTACTGGATATGGATATATACGAAATGGCACTTGGAGTTGAGTGACGGAGCACACGTTCCCCGGACGCGTCATCCGAGAGAACGATCGCGCGACGTTCACCCGTCGACGGCGCGATCCGACGGGTTCTCACGCGTTGCCATCATTTCCTGCGATACTACGCCGCGCTGCGTATGTTACTCCGCCTTCACCTCTTGCTTCCCCACCGCTGTTGCCGTCACCACCACCACCATCACCACCACCACCACCACCACCACTACCGCAGCCGCCACTGTAACCGCCACTGTCGTCTTCGTCGTCTTCGTCGTCTCCGTCGTCGCTGCCACCGCCAGCTTGTCTCGGTTATCGATCTCCTCGTGAATCAAGACGACGCGTCCAATTAACGACACGACTGTGGAATGTTTACGCTCGCCGTGCGGGAGATGCATGTCCGACCGTACGCGACCGACGCGCTCACTCTATTTCGCGCTCACCGACCCTCCGTGAGCTCGCCCCCATCGTCCTCTTGGCGCGCGCGAGCAGCGATCGTTCCATCCTTGTCGCGCACTTCACTCCCACCGTCGTGCCTCGTCCCGCCGCGCTCATTCGCCCCCACCTTCAGAGCGTAGGTTCGCCGCCGCGCACACGCTGGACCGCGTACGCGACAACTCTACCGCGTTTCCGTATCCGTCCGATCGGATTGGATCAGCACGGTCTTCTCGACGGTGTCGACGTTTCCTCTCTTTTTTTTTCACTCCTTCACTCCTTACGAAAATTCGAGGTAAGAAATTCCTCAATCCGTCGGCGAATTCCCTCGACCAAGAAGATGCGGAGCTTCTCGACGACTCGAAGTATATCACGAAACTTTCTTCTCGCTTTCCTCTCCCCGTGTTCTACCCTCGTCCTTCACTCTCGTTCTGGAATTCTCTTCTATTGTTTTTCACAATTCTACCTTGGTCTTATCGCGTTCACTTGCTGCAGGCCACACCTTACCGCGACCGTCCGTTCGTCGAAGAATGGAGTAACGGGCGCTCGGTACGTCGCGCGCAGGGGCGAGACGCGACCGCCGTGCAACGTGATTCGCTGGCGATCACGTGAGCCCGCGCGGTCGGCCAATCGCCGCGCGGACTGACGTCAGTTCATTGACAAAAGATGTTTCCATTAACTAGGCGTGGGTAGAGGTAGAGGTTGGGTCGGGGGTCGGTGCTGACTGAGCCGTCGTTGAAGCGGTGGAGTGGCTTCGGCGGCGGAATGGGCCACCGCACGTTACACGCGCGCGCTTTCTCACGCGTGCGTAGGCGCGTAAGAGGGGGAGAGAGAGAGAGAGAGAGAGAGAGAGAGAGAGAGAGAGAAAGAGAGAGAGAGAGAAAAGACCCGACATACACGCACACTGCCGTGCACGTGCTGCGTTGTTCGCCAACAGGGCCGAACACAGACGGTTCCGTACCACCCCCACATTTGTTAGGCTACTTCCCTCTCTATCTCCTGTCTCTCTCACGATCGAATCAATATCGCCACTTTCCTCCTGTTATCTATTTATCGTGTATATATGTATATATACGTACATATGGCTATGTAATGAACTCTTCCGTCACACTCGTTGCCGAACATGTCCGTTGCTTCTCGCGATTGCAACATTCAATTGTGATATATTCGAAGCACGATGTTATTTGAGAGATTCACAGTGAGGCAGGGATAGAAATTTGTAAACAATATAATTCTTATCACGGCACCTGTCTTCAATTGATAAGTCTACGTATGACGTATGACGTATTATGTAGTGATGTAATGATATATCGATATATTCGCCGTAATATGCCCAAATCTGGGCAGTGTACGTAATACTAGGCGCACTAACGATTTCCCAGATATACGACAAAACAATGACCTCTCCGTCTCGCGGAATCAATTCGAGCTTCGTGGAAGCATAATACACTTATAATAGTCTATGCATCAATATTGAATACAAACGATGTTAAAGAGAAGTCAGGATTACATTGCAATAATTATCATAGCTATTATAAAACGACTAATATGGATAGAAGAATAAAAGTATGTAGGAAAAAAAGAGAAAGGTTTTTGTTCAGATTAGAAATGAATTTTCCAAATGGAAATAATTCCATTGTGCTTTTGTTCCTTGAAAACTGAAATAAACAAGGATGTTAATTTATATACATTATTTACATGCATAAGAAAAAGTAAAGAATGGAATATCAAAATATACAAAATGAATCATAAGTACGTTTTTTAAATTTCGTGAACGTTAGATGCTTCGTCATTGAAATAATGTACATAGATAAACTTGAAATAATTGATGATATTAGATTAGATTCTCTATTTTATGTAAGAAAAGTGAAAGACTTTTTAAACATCTCTTGAAACAAAAATGCTTGAAATTTTTAAATACAGTCGTTATTTGATGCTATTGTATTATGTTCATTATTTCGATAACGGAGTATTTTCAATTTAATCTAGAAATGTTTGTTTTTCTTTTTTATCAAGAAACACATTTCATAATTTTAGAATAGACTTATGATTCACTCTATAGTGTAAAAGATTTAAAAGTAATAAGATAACAAAAAAATTATTAATATTAATAGTATTTACAATATTGATTAATCCTAGAAAACTTGAAACATAAACAACCTATTAATCTAGGTTGCAACGTACTGAATTATTAATTGAAATGTATTACAAGTACAATGTAGTACCAGGAGTCTATTGATTTACCAGAATGACATAAATTATCAATGAGGCAAAAAAATAACTAGGTTTAATTTCAAGTTTTATTCTCCATATACAAAAAGTTTAGGAATATTGAATATTGATTTAAAGCAAACAGTAAAACTATTCATTTTTTATACCAGAAATTATACCAGAATGAGAATATGAATGTTTATAATTGTCGATTCAAAAATGTATATAATAGTCTTTCAATCTATAGTCAATTTTAGATAAGCTTAGACAAATTCTTGAGGCATAATTATACAATAGCAAGACGTTGAAAATTAAACGTTGAAGATTTATAGAATTTCCACAGATAGATAGATCCAATTAAATGTCCGATAGAGGAAAAATCAATTTGAATTTAATAAGATTTTACCAAACCCGCCCACGTTGTCGTGGGCACTCCATATACAGTTACATACGCGACGTCAAGTTGCGGTTGTAAAGAGTTTGAAGCGAAAGACGCGCACAGGAGGATGGCAAAACGTGCCATCGAGTAATACGGCCTTGGCCCTTGCCGTTTACATTACACGAAGCCCGTCCTCGGCCTCGCCCCGTTCATCGCGCTCGGCTCGGCTCAGCTCGGCTTAACTCGGCTCGCTGGTTTGTTCTCTTTCACCCTGGCAGGAGGGGACGACAGCCTATCAGACGACTGTGCCAGGCGTAGGTCGGCATTCCATTCATTTGGGCGGCTGTCGTTGAAGATTTTCGCGTTCGATCACACGGCCGCCGCGCCGCCACCACAGCTTTATCGCGCGCTTTAAGCGCGCGCGCTCTATCTCGAGAGGGTGAAGGACGGGTTGAGGATAGGAAATGGGACAGAGAGGGTTAATGCAGAACACGATGTGGTAAAGAGGGAGAGGGAAAGGGCTGCAAGCGTCTGTGACCTTCCGCGGGTATCTGGACGCGTGCCGACGAATTGGATTCGATCCGCGTGGGTGCTATGGGTAAGGTGAGCACCCGACCATCCTTCCACGCGCGCGCGCCTCTCTCGCTCGCCCTACGCTCAATAATGCTCCGATGGTTCTGAAGGCTTTAACATTAAAGCAGAAGAAGGAAGTTGCGTCGACTGCTTGTAGAGAAAGCTCGAATCCGTCGATTTGCTTGATATCGATTTCCGGCCTGATTGGCTCGCCGAGGTTGATTCATCGAGCCTTTGCGTGGAGAGAATTACAGACGATAGGATAGAAATAAGAATCATGTACGATTTTCATTTCTTTTAAAGGAAAAGAAAGAGCAGAAAAATCTGCACTGTAACAGTAATCTATATATGTAGATTATTTTTCTGTCATTATATCAATTCGCGATTAAACATAACGAATCTAATCAAGATGCCCTGCGATATGTGGCTCAGTTTGAAGATTAATTTCAGGATTTTCAGATAAAAATCCTGAAATGGTTTTTCCAGATTGATTAATTTTTGTTAATTTACGCATTATTATATGTTTTGTATTCAAGTTAGGATTCTGTATGACATATAAATTAAAACAAATTTAGAGCAATATTATTGCTCCAAATACATTAAATAAATATTCAATACAAACGATAATTTCTCTGCTTTATTCTGTTTTATAATAGTAGACATTAAATTCAAGTTTCTTATTAGTAACTTGTCTTTATTGCATCTTTAAGGGAGTTGTGTTTATACTCTCAAACATAACTTTCCTTTTTATTAACGCGTGATTGAAACGTAATTATCTTATAAAATTATTAATTTATTAATTCTTCATTAAATTATTAATCTGATTTTCTATGTCCGCTGTTGCTTTTAAAGCTTGATCAAAAATCACTTTTTTCTTTTAAAACTTTATCTCATTTCTTTGATTTTTCAATATTATTCTTTCTTGATCTTCTTTTTCTTTTGTTTCTTTGTATCAGATATGTGCATTGTAAACAAAATGAATTGTAGACTTCGTATATAATCTCAAAGTTACTTGTATCTTTTTTATTTGTAATAATCCCATTATAAACAGCATGAAGAATGAAACAAAATTCCAAGTCAGTTCTAAAATTTCAGGGATTTTCAAAGATACATTAAATTCCAGGGTAATTCCGGGATTCACGGACATTCGAGGATCGCTGAATTAAAACACCCTGCTAATTTACAAAATGAGGTGTTAAGAAAAAAAGAGAGTTAAAGATATAATGATTAGATACCTCATTTTCCTATCTTTAATACACATAATAAAAACTTTGCAATTTTTTAAAAAGTATATTAAGAGTGGAAAGAGCGATCTTGCTGAAGTATCTAAAAACTTATATTTCTTCTATACACGAAAAGAATCGTTTGCTGAAATATCTAAAACTTTAGCCAAATACAAATCTGAAAATAGTTTTGTTTGGACCATCACAATAATTATGTAAGACGTTCAAATTGATTGTTGTAGAATGTTGAAATTTTTTGCAGCACATTGTAAGTAATGCTAAAGCATTCTACATAATTAATTTGACAGTCATTAATTTGACAAAATTATTTTAATATCTGTATCTAGCTATTTTTTAAATAAATTTTCAGATACTTCAGCAAAATTATTTGTGTACAGAAAAGAGAGAAAAACATGACATGCATTTACTTCACTTTTCAATTTTAATCTCGCAGAAACTATTTTCCAGAAATTCTATATGACATATAACGAACGCCCTTCAAAATTCCTCTATCAGGCACTACACAAACGAATTCATATCTAGACATAAATCTAGCTAGGTGGAAATGTCAAATATCAGGAAACGTGAATGTTATACAAACTGTATCTAGGTATATAAACTGCTTGTGCATCTAATAATGCTCTCTCGTAACGTTCCAAGCGTTTTGATGCATCACAATGAAACGTGTGGGAGCAACGTAAGAATCCTAGATGGAAATAACAGTGCAACATGGCTAATTGTGAGACACGTAGACGATTATTGTTCTTCGTTCGCTGCTCTATCTCCTTCTATTTCCTACGTCAGCTATTGCGAAATTTGCAATTAAAAATTAACGGAAGAGATCGGACGTGGGCGAATCACCTCTATTGGTAAGCGGCGAAAGGTCTTGCACGTTGAATTAGTAACGAATCTCATAGGAGAGTAGTAATGTAAAATTCATGACAGATCGTTCGAATGCCTCTAAAGATAATTCCGGAAAATTATGTTATTTTATTATGCAATATTATTTATATATTCCATATTATGGATATGTAACTATTTTGTCCAGTACATTCTAAGAATGCGGAGGAGTCGCCGATAGGAGTGGGATGACAAAATTCAGCTTTGTGATGAATTGTTTTTGCATTAATATTTTCCATTAAAACGACCGAACTTGGAATTTTATTAACTATTGCACGTCACAGGAAACACCTACACGCATTATCCCTGCAATATAAGTTAGAAAAGTACTACTTCAACGGTAGTATTTTTAGCGTATTTTCAGCATTGATTTTTTTTGTAATCGAGTATAAAGGAATATCGCAGAGAAGGGTTATTCAAAAAGACATTATAATGGAATAAGAACAAACATCATAAAAAGTGTACGATAAAAAATACAGCTTACTTTATCTTTCTCCATCCCTGTGGATCAATAAAAGTACTTAATACATAATTATAATAGCTACACTGAGAAAAAATTGTTCATTTATCTAAATTTAGTTGTCTTTATGTCTTTCGTTAAAGAATATATGTATTTAAGTCAAATATAATGTGTTACATTCTTCATCAAAAGAAACAAAGACGAACTAAATTAATTTAGTCGAATGAACAATTTTTTTTTCCAGTGTAAATAATCCATATTATCCCATAGAGATATTTTTTATCATGAAGAATTCGAGACTGCACAAAAAACGAGACATTTCTTTTAATAATTACGATCTCGTACGTTTGTGACATAATTAATACACAATATCATACATTATACATAATACTGTAATATCTAGATATTCTCGTATTCTAACTCGATATTCTCGTATGGAGATATTTCATAGAAAGTTTAGAGTTTGACAAAAGACATTTCTCTTGATAATTATATTCTCGTGACATAACATACAGTAATATCTGTAGATAATTCCATATATTCTCACGTGAAAATATTTTTTATGAGAAATTCGAGACTTAACAAAAAGCGAGATATTTCTCTTGATAATTACGCCCTCGTATATTCGTATAATATATGTTCGCTATAGTGATATGGCACCATACCTCAATCGTGACCTTTCTGAAAATAAAGTATTCCCATTCGTTATCATCTGCTATCCGATGTCAAACTTGGGAATATCATTCTATTGGTGTGCTGATGCAAATCCTGGTGTCTCACGTGGGCGTAGCAAGCGCAACGCTATATGTAGGGATTGCGCGTATTGCGCAATTGCAACAGTGAAACCGAAGCGTTTTGTGCAAATAGTGATTTCTGCGAAGCTTTTAATCCGAGTGCGTTTGTAAAAGTGTCATTTTTGCAATTTCAAGAAGAACAATCGCCAACGATTGAAATTGCTACTCGAAGAGTAATACGCGAACGACAGCTAGAATTGTTCTCTTTGTGATGTCAGTTCCGTTTTAAATGACATTTCGCAGCTACTAATAGGTCAGTAGATATTTATAAGTTTGGTTTTTTACAATGAAGGGCATGTTATATCTAAAAATGGCGCTTTATTGAGTCGTTATTAGTTTAGGAAGCGCGCGAATAATTATTATAATTGACGCAACCAGCTCAAGGATTCCCGTTTTTATTTTTAATAAGAAAGAACATATTAAAAACTTTTCGATTTTCCTAGAAATAAACCAAGATTGGAAAAGCTTTTAACCGCGCACGCATATTCTTTCGATCCAAAGTGATTTCTACAATAAGTGGCAAGTAGAATCCAACTGAAATTTTTACCGAAACTGAAAACGAACACTCATTACATGTCAGTTTCGACTGAAACTATATATATCTCTTCTTCATAAATATTAATTTTAATATGTGTAATTATTTCAATAATTAAATCATGATGTTTATGAAGAAGAAGTATAGTATTTACATTCTTTGGCCAAAATTGACACACAACCGAAATTTCGATTTTCGATTTCGGTTTTTGATTTTCGTGAAATTTAATTACTGTTTCAATAAATTATGATATTTATGAAGAAAAAGTATATGTAGGCATGTTTATGCATATAGCCTTTATAGGATTCCTATTTTATATTTTTGGTTTTAGTTCAGTTTCGGCAAAAGTTTCAATCAGACTCTAATGGCAAGGTATCAAAACAAACATCAGTTATCAATCGCGTATGAATGTTGATGTTAAATCGAAATAAAATAGATTCATGATGTAATAAGACAGGTATTCACGTAGAAGCGCAATAGGAGAGTGCATCCAAATGAATGCATCCACGTGAATACATCCAATCAAATTTGGACCATAGCCCAAATTTGATTGAGTGTATTCAACGAATTCGACAGTTGAGCGAGTGCTCGCTGCTATTGGTGTATTCTTCTTGATCTAAAGATCTGATTGGATGATTTAGAAAAATACACTAATAACAAGCATTTACTCAACTGAGTCAACTGAATGTACGCATTGGCTATTATGCACAATGTTACAGCTGTTTTCTTACATCATGTGTAGGTCTATTGACTTTAAAATGAAGTCACGCGTAAACTGTTTACGATGCTGCAATCGGACGTTCGTGTTGAATCTAACTGATCCTCATTCATTTTCACAAAGTTGCTACTTTCTCTCATTACCATTATAAAATGACAAAGGCAAACGATAGAAAAAAATTAAACCTAGTTAAATGGTAACGCTATCGCTTTAAAAAAATATATTATGTAAGATAAACGAATTTTTACACAGACGGATAAATTAAATACAATCGTAGTAAAACGTCCTATTTGATTAAAAATAATTGTTATTTTAATATTATTATTAAATTCTTATTAAATATTCTTAATAATTAGATTGCAGTAAAAAATTACTTTGAATCAGACAGAGTCTTTCTTGTACATTTTTGAATATTAATGTCCCAAGCCAAATTTCTCCAGCACATCAGAGGCTTTCAAAATAATTAACATGCAAAAAGTAACTTTTATAAACTAATGTAATTAACTTTCATAAATTCAGAGAATTATTAATATCATCAGCATTTGTAGCTTAAATTTAAGAAATGAAGATTAAATAGTTCCTCGTCAGAATTAACGTCGACCTTTATATTCAAATGATTAGATCTAATCCAAAGCCCAAAATTAAAAATTTCTATTTAAGTAACTATATAAAAGTAACTATATAAAAAGGAAATAAAGAATCAGAAAGAAAAGTGGATTGTAAATTATTACTCTGTAATATTCTCCGAGGTATAATTTATTAGTGATCTAAAATTATCGAGCCATTTCTGTCATCCAGGTTTATTTAAGTACTTTGTGATAAATCTTAATTATAGATTATTTATTTAAACAAATTAGAATATTACCAAAATATCGTCACACGTCTCTCTGACAAGAATATATAATAGAATATATAATAAAGGTAACAAAGATTTATTAATAGAACGTAAAGTGCAGCCCACGCTGTAGCTTTACGTCATGATAAAAATCACACGTCAATTCCGGGCTGAATCGCGAGATGAGTATACGTAAACGAAAGGAAAGTCGCGCGCGTTTACGTTGCAGGCGTCGATTACGACATATACGATAATGCATATGGCGAGTTGACGTAAGCGATACCTGTCCACTGATGACCTTAACAGGTGTGTGCGTACGTAACAGATATGGCCATTATTTGCGATGCAATTGGAAGTCGGAAGTCCCGGATCACTGGTGTTACCCAATCACGACAGTACGAATAGCTTCGTACATTTTTGCATATTTTTCTCCAACAATCCTACGCTCTCAGAGTATTACGGAAAATACTACGTGGGCAGCCACACGCACGCCGTATACTAGTAATATACAAAATATAAAATATAAAAATATCATGCACGAGATGCGAGAGAATATGAGATATGAGATATAATATCGCCGAGACACGCGCGATAAGATAATCACCACAGGAAGTAACCAATTACAAAGTACACGTGACTAAAAGATAATACAGATGCGTGGTCGTGTTGCATAATACAGTAGTAGTAAAAGCTGTACATTTCTTTATTCACGTATTTCGCATGTTCGCGGTTCGGTGCTCGCGAAATGTTTTTCACATTTATGGACTTAAAATTCATTTATCCACGGAGAGATTAACAAAAGTGATGAAACAACAGATGTTTCTGACGCTTTCATTTTTAATTATCTTAATAATTAATTATAATCTTGTTCTAAATTAGAATTTCTTTTAAAAGAAATATAAAGAGATTTTTACGTCTCCTCTTGATATTTTTATACTCTTTTTTTGTATGTAATAATATTTCTGTGTATTAATTTTGTGATTATTAATTTAATGATTCTGTATAAGCTACTATATCTTTGTTATTTGCAAATTTCTGCGATGTTTGCATATTTTAATTTTTGCAGAACGTAATTCCTACGATTACTGGAGATTTTATTGCATTACATTATTTATTTTATGTTCACAACTGATCAAATATTGATTTAAATTTTACAAATGTTGCATCTCGTTTAATTGGGATTTTCAGTAAAATAATCTCGATGATAACTTTTTTTCCATTACATATTTGATATGTCTGTTCGCATACACTGTATTTGGCATAGAAGACTGTCTAATTTTGACTTTTATTTATTTGACACGCGACTCCCGGCTTCGTATTAAATTCAACGGTCGTGCAATATGTAATCTTCTAACAACAATTATTCAATTGACTCACTTATTTACATAGTTCAAATTAAATTAATTACGTTACAAAATTAATTTCTTCGTCCCCAAACCCGACGCCCAGATGACGTTAATAAGATTAGCCGAGGAAATGTTATCGTGTCGGTAGTGTCGATGTTATTTACCGTAGTAAATAGATAACATAGAGATATACATATACATAGGCAAGGTCGGTGGAAGCTATAACTGGTTTTTATAATTTATTACGATTTTTTTGTATTCCCCCTCGCTCGGACTCGTCGTTTTCCATTCATCCTAAGGAAACGTAATGTAACGAGAAATTATTGGCCTACGACACGCGCGCGAGCTAGCTTAGGTGAGATAGTAGTATTTCTATTCGTGAGTTCCATTCAGACATTTCCGTCGACCCAATCTACCGTTACATTCTATGAATCGGAAACATCGACGATAAGGTACGTTTATGTGGTTTTCTTTTATTGACTCGTGTCTCGGCGAGAGCCTCGCGCGCCTCATTGAATTATCGATCTGACTCTGTGAGCGGATGAACGCGACGAAAACGATATTGACATACCCTCGTAGAAATACGTACAACGTGACGGTATCCGCAAGGATTCGTTTTACGGATGATTTGCTTGATCCTTCACGTCCGTCCGGATCTTCCGCGTCACGCGCGGAAACGTACGTACGTACGTATTTTTAAACGATGATCTCAGTGCGCCAACCAACGCCACTGTCGTTTAATCGCGCGATAACTGACCCGCCGTAACATGCTACCGTAACGAAGAACAGTCGGCTGTAGATAACTTGCTACGCCGCTGAGGTCGTTCAAATACGGAACGGAAATCGAATAATTGAAACGTATCATGAAACCAGATAGAGGGACAGGAGGATCCGCAAGATTGATTTAACGAGAGCTTGCTGAGAAAATTAATCTCGAAGTTGTAGAAATTAAATTTATATCGACCTCACAGGAACTAATAACTTAAGAAAATTACTCTACAAATTGATTTGACTTCTTCAAATTCTTCGATAAAACGATTTAATGACTTATATTGTGTTGAATTCTATTTTTGGACAATCTAAATGTTGTAAACTATGATAGAACATTCTCAATTTTTTTCTTCATCTTTTTGAAATGTATACATTACCGTCATTGAACGTAATAAGAATTGTCTGTTGTAATATGTAAATTGTTTAAAAATCTGTAGGCTATTTAAATGTAGCTTCCTTTATTTCAATATTTAGATTCGACACTTGAATATAAAAATATAGATATATGCAGACGTTTCATTTTTTTATAATCTGTCGCAGTTATTTCTAACAATTTTACAGAACATTTTCGTGATAAATTATTACTTTCAATTGTCACTTTTAATTTCATTGGATATAAGTATGTAAATTATTTTTTACCTGAAAAAAAGAACAAGCGTAAATAATTAATACCAACATGTCGAAATTCAGTGTAGTTTTTAGCGGCATGTTTTTAACATGAGGTCTGTATTTGGAGCTCCAGACGAATTGTTCGAGGAAGCGAAACATCCGCAGGAAACGTTTCAATTGCTTCTGCCTGAGTCAAAACCATTCTGAAGTTTCAATGTTTCCACAAGCCCGAAATTGCGAGTGTGCGTATAATTTTGTTAATTTAGTCTAATGATATAAAAACAAAATACGTGGAATAATTTCTTTTTCGCAAAATCTATTAAAAATGGTAACAAATTAAAAGAAAAGAAACAAAAGTACATTCCTAGAATCATGTCACTCCTTCTATTCTTAAATAATTAAATTAAATGAATTAAATTAAATTCCTAAAATTTCCTAAAATTTCGTAAATTGAATGATATGTTTCACAATGCCAATAAAAGTAATTTTGTTAAATTTTTTTCATTTAAAAATATTATTTTATCGTAGATTTCATTAGCTGCGTAAGTCATTTGAGATACAATTATGGTTTTTGAGTTTCAAAGCAAATCGCTTTGTTTTAAAAACGAGCGCAAGGTTGAATCTATTTCATTGCAGTTTTTTATGACTTAAAATTATATGCCTTGGTTAGAAATTAAACCTTTTTTTCCATAACGTGAACAAAGCCTGGAAAAAGACGGAGCGCGTCGATGGCGATTCGCGATATCTATTTTTGCTCATGAGTTGCCGTAGTGGAAAACAAGGTCGTTAACCCGGGCTACGAGTACCAGTGGATCGATATAATCCGTGCAAGAAAATGAATTCATCATGCACGAGGGAAGCCTTCGTAATTTCCTTTTTGACGGAGTGCTTAGGATTATTTTATCGATTTCTTTTTTCCATTGATTTCAATTATAGACATACATTTTTCTTCACTTGCTATACAAACATTTAATTTTAAGATAATTCGAATAATTTCATCGAATATTATATGGATATATTCTTGTAATTAAAATAATTTAGTGATTTTCAAAATAAATAGAAAATAAATGAATTATTTTTCTATTTTCCATTTACAATTTATCAAATATTAAATGTATATAATTATATAATAATTTCTTAAATAAAGACTGAGTTAAATTTATTTAAGAAAAGCTGCATGAAAAATATAAAATATATTAATTATACAATTCGACTTTTCAACATTCACCTTCTTTCTCATAAGAATTACCTTTTCAAATTAAATGTTACATATGCATATTTCATAATTTCTTAATTTTTTAAATCTTTTATGTATATCTCATATACATCAACCTTTTACTTTAACGCATGACTTCGAAATGTCAAATATTTTTATGAGAAACCTCGTCTCTCGTTTTAAAAGCAGAGATCGAATTCACGAAAATTCGTCAGAGCCGCCAGTGCATCGGCGAGAGAAAAATGATTATCGTGCTCGCACAGTGCGTTTTCGCAGCCAGATGCGATGTCGAACGCACACGCACACGCACACGCACCGGAAGCGGCCCTAAGCCTCCATCACAAGCGCGTGCACGTGCGTGAGTGCATTCGCGTTGCGCGCCGCGTGCGAGGGTGTGCGTACGTATGCGTAACACCACTACGAAAGGCGGCCCCAGGTTGACAGGAAATGGTTCGAGATAAGATAATGAGGCCCCCCTCGCCTCCCCACCGCATCCGGCAGCTTTCTTTGCAGCGCCGGCTCTCGTACACGTTATAAAAGGCTTCTTTATGCGCCACTTAGAGGGACAGGTACGATTCATAGCATTAAACGCGTAGGACTTCGACGCAGACTGCGACCTTGTACGAAGGAAACATAATTAAAGAGATAAAAAAGAGAATCAAATCGATGATTTTGAAAAAATATTTTCAGCTCGTCTAAAAAAAACAGTTTATGGAGTAAACAATTAGTTATTTTACGTATACAGTATGTTTTTTCTCTAGAAAATCAACAGTTTTTACATCTTCTCATCCAATTTTATTATTATTATTATTGTTATATTTATAAAATCGAGCTTTATTTTCTTAGAGCATCTTCACGGTGCGCTTTAAATAAAATTTTATTTTCTCCCCACCAAAGTAATCAAACAACGAGATCATTACGTGTAAAAAATTTATCGTGCTCTACTACCTGTATTTTTGTACACGAGATTTACGTCACAATGAGAGAGATTAATTCGAAAATTGCTACCAATGCTGCTTTGCATTGAACGTTTCGCATTAAAGATGCTATTATTTTCTATGACGACAGATAATAACCGCCGTTTGTTGAGATTCGTTAGCGCTGCCGTGACTAACCGCATCCTGTTGTCGGTGATAATGAGAAAGGGATGGATATATAACCGCGCGAGATTCTCTGTCGGATTCCATCATTCGTTCTACAAACAGGTATGTCAACGACGATCGTCTTGCGGTCATCGATTATTGCTCCGACTCACGTTGGCGGAAATCCTCATTTAATCACCGCTTTATGTAAAGTGTATTATACGTGCGATTAGCCACTGCTGAAACTTCTGAATCACATTTTTCGCTCTGACGTAAATATATCCTTTTATTCCCGATAATATTGCGCGAAACGGCTCGCTTGTTACGCTTGTGGCGGAATAAATATAGGATATTAAATTGCATACGATATTTACACAAAGGGGTAAAAGAGAGACGGTATTGTGTTTACGATAATACGTCGGATGATCGAATTGCCGCAGTAGATTGTAGTACATTCAAAACAAAATAACCAATTGTGTTTATGCAAGAGTACTACGTTTCTGGAAATGTATAAAATAAACATTGTTCATTGATGCTTGAAAAGATATTGCGTAATATCTCATAAAAGATACATTTTAAATATCAATTTTATTTTTCTTTGTGTTGCATTCTGAATAATCATATTTTTATTGTTATACCTACAAATGTATAACGTTTTATTTGAAACATAATTTCATTTCTTTTTTATTAAAAAAATACAAATTTCTAGAATCCAGAGATATACGCTTTTGTTTTTCGATTTAGTAAGTAAATATATCATTTTCCAGGAAATAACAAATGTATATGTATATCAGATAATATGCAACTGATAATAGCGGTAATGGACAACGTCCAAATATAGACAAACAATTATGGTAATAACCATAATTGATGCTCTCTGTTTACAATATCCCGAGCAAAGATCCCGCAATCTCGGCAATCTGAAAAATTCAGCCTTAATTGAAATAATGGTCAATCATCGGGGCAATCAAATCACTTGTCCATTCAAATGATAAAACATTCAAATCCGTGGGTGGGTCCGGATGCTTTTTTTCCCCGTTTTTCTTTTTTTTTTGTTTTCTTCTCCTACGCTCCGACGATGTTCGTAGGATTCTGTCTGAATATGGACGCCCGCCTATTTCTCTCTCAATGACTTTCGAAACTGGTGCGCCCACATTCCTAAAGCACACACGTCCCACGACGTAAACTCGCGCGCGTTTTATACCATCTATAGCCGTAAAATTGCCCATCAATGTTTTGCTCTGGTTCTCTTACATTCTGCTCTTCTTACATTCTTACGATTCCGAAGAAAGATCGAAGAAAGGGAAAGATTTCGAAAGAACTTAGATTCATCGGAATTATCGAAAGAGCTCATTGACGATGAAAATTCATTTAAACTCGTACAAATTCATTTATCTTTTTGCACGGAAGCACAGCTAGTAAATAAACAAATACCGTTCATTGTAATTAAAAAAAAATATTTTGCAATTCAGTAAACCGTAGCATGATATAGTCACTGGCAGAACTGCACTGACGTAGAAATAATTTGTAAACAAAAATAAATCGAAATACAGTGAGTACAAAAAATATTCGTACAGAGAAAATATTTTTTAAAAAAACTTTATTTTTAAAGTAAAAAGTAAATATTATCCAGCGAGAAATAAGACATCGAATTGATGTCGATATAAATTCGACGAGTTTAACATCGATCAATTTGACGTCGATGTTTAATTAATGATCATTTCTTGTTGGATAATTATTCATAAAATCAATTTATTCATAAAAAAATAAAATAGACTGTATGTTTCTTAAATTTATATATTCTAAAATGGTGGGTATTAAGTATACAAAATATATCATCCGAAAAATAAGCGAAAATTAAAATTATTGAATGCTCAAAAAGTATTCAAAAAGTACAGACGAAAAATTTAGTTTCTAAAATCAGAAATACGTGCGAAATTCGTTTGTTTATATTAGAACAGAGTATATTCATTATATAAAATTGCTAATTAATGTTTATTTTCTACTATTCTAATAAGGCTTTTTTATTATAAATTTTCTTGTATTTTTTGCTCTCATTGTATATAATATAGAATGATTTTCTATCGTTTACAGAGATTCTCCAAGAAAAATAATATTATCAGAATTGCGTCAAACTCAATCAAATTAATGATGGATATATAAATTATTGTATAATCAAATTTACAATTTATTTTTAAATTTGTTTTTTTTTAAATTATATTATTAACAAGAGAGATTTTTGTTGAGATTATTTTTCTCTAGATTTTTATAAATATTTTTAGAGTTTCTCGTTTTTTTTCTAATCGGAAATTTCACAAATTTAATTCACTTGGTACGGAAAAATTCGCTCTCTAATACAATTTATTCATACATTTTGGAATATATGTTACTCGCAAGTTTTTATTTTCCGAGAAATATGCTTTTCATTATCATCTATATTCTATTTTTATCTCTTTCCTGTATTGACTGAAACAGAGATCTTTCCACATATGTCTCTATATGAAAACACGTTTTTCAACATTTTCTTAACAAGATCTTCTCTATATTCAGAATGTGAATGAACCGATTGTTTTACCTTCTCCTGAAGCGATGTCTTGACAGTTTCGACTTGTTAATGACACAATCGGGTATGTAACTCGAGAAAAACGTCCCGCATAATGCAAAGTATATCCGTTGTCGACATTGGCTGCGGAAATGCAATGAGGACTTCTCAGAATACATGATATAAAACAACTACGGGCAGAGTTCCGAGAAGGTGCGCCATGCTCGCGACCTTTTCAGGGTGTCCCGTGAAAACGAATGCCAGGCGTGAGAAGATCTGGTCGCATAAATATCACAGGTAACAATAAGACGAAGTAAGAAGACGGGTGAGGGGGAGGGGGGAGGGGAGTTGGAATTGCATCAACATATTGAGGGCCAGGCCAAAAGGGTCGCGTAGAGCCACTTAATTTATTTGGTTCACAAGATCTCATTGTCCACGAAAACTCCGTAAATATCTGTTACTTCCTGGGACTTCCTTTCGCGCTCACAATAAGATGAATAACTTATGGGAAGGTCGACAGGAAGGAATTTGCAGTAACAATTAAACGAAACGATGTTTAACAATAAAAACGTAAATAAAGTTTCATCAAGCATAACCCATTCACGAAATAATGCAGAACTCATGATGTGAAGAAAAAAAGTGTAACATTCCCATGGATGCGCAGTAAATGCGTTCTATATTGACTTATAACATTTTAAGCTAATTTTCTGATTGGTCATCGATTACCCACCTTGAGAACGAAACATCTTGTATTCTTAAATCATAGGAACCACGATAGGTGGGCAAACGAAAGTAAAGTAATCGATGAGGGGGCGAATAGGAGGGCAGATGAGAGGGAGGAAGCTGTATAGAAAGGCCACACTTCCCGCGCCCACGCGAGAACCTGCATCCTTGTCATCCATCTCGGTCGGTCTCCGTATAGAATCTTATTATTTCTCATATATAGCCGAGACTAAACCTTGGAAAGGAAGAGTCGTGCCAAATCGGCGTTAATGGAAAAAGTAGGGTCAACGGGTGGTGCAACGTGGCTCCTCAGCATCGATTTGTCCGGTCACCACGCCACTGCACTCGTTGCAATTCGAACGCGGAACGATTGTAGCTCCGCTTACAAACGAGTTCGTGCCACTTTTGTTGCGAAATTAAAAAGTTTGGATTTCGCTTTACGGAGTACAGAGTGAGAACGGCGGTGAATTTTGCGAGTTCTCTACAATCGCGAACTTACTCGCTGAGTTAGTTTATACAAAGCTATCGTGTTCGCTGTAACAAGAGTAGCGAGATTGTTAAGGAATTATTTATTGAAGAACTGAAATATTATTTTAACGGGCTAACGCTAATGGTAAATTGCAATTAAATTTTCGCCAAGTGTATATACGATAAAGTTAAGCCTATTTAACTTTTATGATATTCTAGAGGAAATTTACTTGTAATTTAACAAATTAATTGCGCGCGAGAGACCTAAATACACGTTTCTGACATAGAGGTCGCGAAATAATTCGATAAAATAAAGTATGCTCCACGAAATATTGGTCAAGGCCGTACCTCGCTTCGGGGAGGACAGGATTCCTCTCCGGAGCGAGGATACAAAACTGTGATGACATCATGAATTGATCGATCGTTATTTGTAAACCGATATATGCCGGTAATAAATAGTATTATTGTTCTCCATTGAAACTCGATCTGCCGCACGTGTACACACGAGGTGGACGAATCGTTTACCTGGTATTATCAGATGAGATAATTGGCCTCCAGTGTCATATGTATTTTTTGATATACCATTGAATAATTGAACGTGGAATCTATTGATTGAGAAAAAGAAGAGAGCGCGTGCCGTTTACAATGAAGCTGTGTGTCAATCGTGTAACACGCGTGCCATCAGCTGTAAGAAATTTTTTTTCGATACTTTGCTGCTGCAAGAAGCGATTCGTACACGAAACACAGCACATCTACAAGATCGATTTGAGAAAATCTGCAAGTTTAATATTTCTGACAATAAAATATGATTGGATTTATACAACTGCGAGAAGAGAAAAGCAATGTATTCTGTGAAAGATAATTTTTCCTCGTTCACAAGAAGCCGGTACGTGAGAAAGAAAGTGGCATTGAGGGGGACTATAAATGATATTTATAAAAAGAATGGCGATAAAAATTTTATAAAAAGTATCTTCTCCATGCCTTGTCTAAATGGAAAAACATTAATTAAATAGACAGAGCTGTACATGCACATATGTGCGAACCTTGTTTCTAACACTTATCTTATTTGCATCAAATAATTGCAAATCTCATCGTTTCTTTTATTGAGAAGCAAGCAAGAATAAGTGAAAATTCCTAACGTGCGATTCTTGAGTTTTATAATAAAATTTTTATGGTAATATCTCTCTCTCTCTCTCTCTCGTTTAGCTGAACTTTTAATTGGCTCTCTTGTCGAAAAACAACTTCGGAAGAGATTGGCGTGTAACATAATTTCGTAGTTCTCCAAGTTGTTTATTTTTTTCCTCAATATATTTACCTGTGATAAAGCTGAGATGTATTACAAATCCGATATTGTTTGCCGAGCAATATCGATCTCAGTGAAGGCATAAGAGGAATTTCAATAGCCGCGCGTAGGATGAACCGGGCGACCGGAAATAACGCGGTTTCACTTGCCGCTTGTATAACCGGCAGTTATCGCATGAAAGTCTTGCCCCTTGGATCGTGCTCCTCATATTATAACACAATCGTTCATTGAGACCAGACTACAGTGATTCGCACGTTTTGCTCTTCTTTTTTCTCTTTTTCGCAATGAACAGTCTTCTTATTTTTTTTTCTTTAGACTTGCTTGACGTCTGATTTGAAATTTTCAACGTTTGAGCTCACTCTAATGATAATGTTAGTAATATTAGTAAGGATAACAATTAAAGAATAATTTCGTACACGTTTCATTTCACTTTGCAGAAATTTATTCTCCATTTTCAAGCTTAATTCATTTAGTCAAAGATAATTATAAAATTAAATTTACTTTGTCAAGAGACTTTGGAGAGATTAAGGGGTTTAATTCTTTTTAGGAATGATATCCTTAGGGTCTTTAGCGAGCTGCAATTAGTTTTTCGATCCGTGAAATTACGTAAATATTAAGAAACAATGCTTTGCAAAATAAAACTCGCTTCATCAAGGGCTGACCCTTTGATTACTGGAGCTTAAGCGCGTAAACCGGCATAAATTGCCGATTACCGTTGCAAACGACCACTTCCGTCGATGAAAGTAATTAAGCCCCGACGCGGCGTGGGCTGCATGACGGCATGGCGATAATTCTTGGTGAAGCTCCTCTCGCTCTCTTAGCTCATTACGTAAATCGCCGCATAGTAACTCTCCCTGCGAGCAAACGAGCGATGTTACACAAACGCGGCGGGATCCTCAATTTCCGTCGTATCGCAATAATTTGCCGGCATTCCGCTGTGGCTTCTCCAACCGCGATGAACGAGTTTCTTGTGGTTGTACAAAGGTCGATTCATTGAGAAATCAGTTGTATCGAGTGTTCCACAAGTGAAAGATTCTAAAAGAACGAAAATCGTAAAAAATCTCTAATATATTGTACTTTAAATTATTTTTGAGATTCACTCGAGATAGCTCGTCTCTTCTGTTTTTCATTGTTAAAAATTTATTTCAGATTTATCGAAAGAATAATTGCGAATAATTACGTCGCGTTATTTATGAAATATCTTGTATTGCGAATGGCATGAATTACAAAAGAGTCTCAATTTATTATATTCTTTATTTAGACTCGATATTCGAGCTCTGAATTCCGATACTTGTGCAGAATCTTTTGGAGCAATTCCTTTTAGAGAATTGGCACGCGACTTAACGAGTCCGCTTGTAATGTTATATAACGAATTTCCCTAATACGATCAATGTGAAAACAGGCCTTTGAGCAAACTGTTTTTATGAACATTGATAGAATATTGGCTTCACCTTTGTTAAAGAAACTCTTGCTCACTTATAAATTTAATTTAACTGCAACCCGAATCTCTTTGTTTTTATTTTTCAAAACAAATGAAATTGTATTGGCATGATATTCGTAGAAAAAAAAATTGGTTTCAAAAGTTATTCAACATTTACGTTTCTCTCCGCGTAAATTGTTGCACAATATAAAACACAACAATATAAAACAAAAAAATAGTTGAAGTTTAAGAGTTAACACGAAAGTTATATTTAATATTTTTCCCTTCTTATGTTATTTACGAGAAATAGTTCCCAAATGAAATTATATCTCCCACTCATTTAGAAAACAAAAATTTTTTTATTAAAAATACAAACGCAAAAAAGAGATTTCAGATTTTTCCAATATAAAAACCTATTTTTTTTAATATAAAATCTATTTGCTCGATATATTTTATTTACTTCACCATGTCATGTAAACATATCTCATATCTGTGAAAGTACTCTTTCACTTTTATATGAACGAATGTCATTTTGCTACTAAACAAATTAATATTGGATAGATATATTATCAGCGATAATATGTTATCAGTCGACTTTAATGATATCGTGAGAAACATTTAATTTTTGTTCTAATTAACATTCCGTTGAAAATTATGATATTAATGAATTTTCAATCGTAAATTAAATAATGAGAACAAAGTGTATGGAATGTACAATTTTTTATGAAATTCTCCTTTATATTCAAAAGAATATTTCAAAAAATGATAACCTATAACGACAAATAAATACATTTCTGAGAAATATCCATAATCTTGATAATCGCGAGATACAAGTACTCGCATGAATCAAAGCATGATTGGAATCCTTCCATTCTTGACACTTTTATCTGCCGTATCAGACCTACAATATTACACGAAAAGAACGATAAGCGATCTCTCGAGGAACTTTGCTGAGTTCGACGAACGTCGACCGCACTAATTGGCGTAATTAATTGCAAACTTGATCGCGATGAAAGTAAGTGCTTACGTAAAAGCGAATTGTCGAGATGCGCCTTTGTGACTGACGACGAACGAGAGTTCTCAAAAGACGATAAAGATCGATTACCTCACGCGAAAGAACGACAGTGAAATAATATTTAACGATTTTAAATGAGGCGAGACCGTGCAGTTTTCACTGGATTTTTGTTTTGTATATTAGTCGAATAAAATTTGGAATCAGGCAGCCACGTTTAGCGCTAAACGTGACGCTAAATTTAGGAAGCGATGGCGGCTAAGTTTGGATCCGATTAACGTATTCGCGGTGTACAATTATCTCTCCTCGTATTGCAGCGATAGTAATTTAGCGTTAGAATTTTTACGTTTAATATAATATCGCGAGAGAGAATCTAAAGCGACGTGGACGAAGCGAGTTGTTTTTATTTTTAATCGCACTTCACATTTCTTAGCATGCGTCATCCGCGGGATAAATTTGCTCGACATGGTATCGATTTCTAATAGACGTCTGAAACTCGTTTATTAGACATAGGCTCTTTATAGCTTGATTTGCGTAGTATGGCACCTACAAAGAGTGACATTTTATCGATCTTCGAAACGAAAACGTATTCCTATCTACCTATGATTTCATCTATTTATTATAAGCTTTTATTCTACTATAGAATTTTTTATCGCGACACTTAAATCCGTTTCATTATCATACGCTTAATAAAAATAAAGAAGAATCAGAATACTACTTTCTTAAATAATCTCGCTATGTTCTTGCTAATTAAAATTTATTGTATGACAGATATCTTCAATATCGGCGGTCACAATCTCTAGATGGAGCCTACGAACAGAGACCGTTATAATTCCCGCACAAATCAATCATTGTGAAGTTATCGATGCTACTCGTTGGTATCAAAATTCCCTGCAGAGTGTCGATTTAGAACTTTATTGAAATAATGATTTAAGACAATTAATTTAAGATATTAATTTAAATCAACTTTATCAGTATGTTTAATATAACCGAGAGAAATAATGATTTTGAACATCTCAATTAATTATCATTTTCTACAAATGCACAATAGCAATGTAAAATTCTTTTCTCAAAATTTATAAATTATAAAAATCTTGATTCTTTTTCTTTAAAAAAAGAAGTGTTAAAAGATTTAAAGATTAAATAGTTTATTCGAGTATAAATAAATAACGCTCATCTATATAATGTAAGAATAATAAATTATTGCAAAATTACTGCAATCTAAAATTATGTAATAATGAATATATAATCAAGTTTTCCGATATTTTCAGAAGTACGAAGAGTTAGAGAAACGGATAAAATTGTTCGTTTTGTGAAAATGTTTATTTCATAGGATTACAACAAAAAGTCAGTTAGGACAATATACGAAGTATTAAGCGGGTTTCTATTGTCTATAAACAGCGAGTTTCTATTTCGGAGTATAAAGTAATATCTCGTTATGCTTTGTACTCCATACCGCTTTTCTGTCTACTCTGCGAGTCTCTAAAGTTTATTCCTTTAAAGAATCGCAATGAAGTAGACGTTGACGAAACTTTACGAGCGCAATGCGAATTAGTAAAGTAGATTCGATCAAAGTGCTTTTCGTCAAAATCAAGCTCGAAGATTTAGTCGCTAAAATTCAAAATAGGAAATCTATATAGATGACAAGAAGATATCCGCGAAGACAGAATGTCAACAATGAAAATGTTTAACGAGTTCATACCTGGCTGGTATGTGATTTTTAACACTTTGCGATCCGTGTGTTTATTACATTATCGCATCATCTGATTATCGGCTGAAATAAATTAATTGTAAGTCCGATTATGCGAATCATGTATTTTTTTTATCGTAAACACTTACGACATAAAAGCACCTATTAAAGTACTTTTATTTTTAATTTTTATCTATGACAATTGCATACAATATAATAATTGTATGTATTTGACAATAAGACTGATATTTTTAGGGCCATGGCACACCAAAAAATTTACTCAGTAAATTAAACGTAAGTAGTAAGGAAATCAACATGTTTGATTTGTTATTGCTTATGCTATTGTCTTATGGTATCTACTGTCAATGACCAATTTGCTTACTGCTTATATTTTACTGCTCAAGTTTGTTGTACCATGGCTATTATGTAATGGCATTGTGCCGTCGGCGGACCGCAAAGGGTTAATCTACAATGAAGCATGATATCAACGAGGAGCTTTACTGTCATGACTCCCTCTGAAGATTGAAAGTTCACGAATACTTAAATCAACTTCGTGGCACTCAGATTGTACAATTTGAATTCTACTTCGCGATAAAGTCTCTTCAACGTGCAATCAGGGTTTGTTCGGGGCACTTCTGGGCCTCTTCGGAGTGGCATACTTGACACACAAGAATCCGAAAATGATAAGCACAGTGACGATAATCACTCCGATGCCCAACCAAAATTCCCCTCGCACGTTTAACTTATCGAGAGCGATCTCACGAAGAGCCAACGCACCATCGGGTGGCTCGCACGCTGCCTGGATGATGATGTCCTGTCGGATCTGCTTACAATTGGCCAACTTTCCCACACTTTCGCTCTTGTGTAGACGCGGCAACAGCAGTGACATGGACCACTGCATTGGGCTGATCTGCTGATACCACGACGGCAGATTGTCCAGGTGCAGAGTCACTCCGCCGGCCAGGGTCATTTCGCCCAACACTATTCCGGCAATCAACGCCGCCAGATAAGTCCACTTGCACACGTGTGCGAAGAATGTGCAGATGAGGTGCTGCATTATCAAATACAGTAAACCGATGGCGAGGTAATTCCACATTGACATCAGGTTCTCGTCCGGCACAAGATGCAATCCCGACATTGCAAATGCTGGCGCTAGATATACCAGATAGACCACACACCAGGACGGCACGCTGCAGATGAGCTGGAAATAAAATGCATTTTCTTTGTACCTCACGCTGATAAAATTTGAAATTTTAATGAATCTAGGCCTACCTCTGCGAGAATGTACATGAATCGACCATAGAGTCCGTCTCTAATGTCCCTCTCCACATTCGGTCTGTTATTGGCTACGTCACACATTGCCAGGAGGCACAGCGGCCAGAAAAAAATACCCAAACTAGCGTAATGATAGCCTATTCTGTCTCGCAAATATAGATTTGATTCGCTGGCGATATCCCAGAATATTGCACCGAGTAAAACACTGAGCGACGCGGAAATGACGATTTTCCGCAGCAGTCTTGTTAACGTCCACGGTTGACTGTAGATGAGCGTTCGTAACAATAGCGCGTACAGTTGTACAAATATATTGGGTCCGGGCATTGAAGGCGGAAGTGCGCCAGGTGGACCAGGATCGCTGATAGGAGGTAGCCTTGTTCTAGCTAGCTCCGCCAAATGATCTATCCTCTGCGAGGACTCCAGCATCGCTTCCGCCGACAGGTCGTCCAGCGTTACTAAATCAACTAGAAAAGAGAGAGAATTCTTATCTATATTATTTGTCATAAAAAAATTATAAATTTATAAGAAACAATTATTTTTGGAAATAATTTTGTCAATAATATTAGCTGCATTTTCGTGGGATCTTAGAATTTAAGTAAAACAATTTTGTCACGTACGATAGTAATCGGACGGATTCTTAAACGGCGGGCAGGGAAACTCGGCGAGGGCGAAATATGGCAGCATGTCTCTTCTAGGTCCGGAGTACATGACTCGTCCGCCGGACGTGAGCGCGACTCTCGATACCATTGTCAAGATCTCGTAAGTGGGTGGGTGTAGGGTCAAGATGACGAGACGTTGACCACGGCTGGCCCACTGTCTCAGATACTCGACCAGGAAGAAGGCATCGAAAATGTCCAGACCGTGCGTGGGTTTATCTAGAGCGAGGATGTGCGAGTCCTGAAGCAACCGGCAAGCGAGGGCTAGTCGTCGAGCCTCGGA
>Ga0157364_1000275_pt1 | contig 30711 bp, 19 predicted proteins | sample AttsexASBM2_FD_111476 | JGI IMG/M metagenome (GOLD analysis project Ga0157364, IMG submission 111476) | Fungus gardens microbial communities from leaf cutter ant in Ribeirão Preto, State of São Paulo, Brazil - Atta sexdens ASBM2 | ecosystem: Host-associated > Fungi > Mycelium > Unclassified ...
ACTTTTATATATATATATATATATATATATATATATAAATATTTAGTACAACATATTACCACCAAAATTATATTATCATTATTATATTAAAAAATGATTTGACTATACATATTTTAAACGTAGGGTCATCAAACATAATAAAAATAGATATTTTTGTTAAATATAATAAATATAATAGATAAATGTATTACGTTATTTAATAGAAATACTTTCCACAAAATGAGATAATAAACATAGTTTTGTATAAATTTTAAAATATTTGCAACTTAATGACTATGAATAATCGAGAGTATTTTGTGATTATCTTACATTTATAAAATTAAAAAATTATAAATAGAAGATCAATAATATTCTAGAAAACATGGCAACACAAGAAAAATGTATCTAGTAATCCAATTCTGATGAACAAACACTAACAAATATAAATTATTTTTCTTCATAGACAAATTTTTTAATTGAACTATAAGTATTATTAAACGAACACAATATATTTTTACATAGCATTAAATAAATTCCTAGTTTACGTATCAAATTTATGTCCATAAGGATTTACTATATGTTACAATTTAACATAGTAAAAATATGTAACATTTATTCACAAGCTTATGAGTATATTGCTAACAAGTATTTGTACAAATTTTACATATATTTGTATTTTATAAAAGAAAAATTCTTATATTACCATTTTTCTTAAGATACTAAGATGATACTAAAATATTAAACAAAAAAATGATAGCAGAATAAACAAGATTCAGCTGTTGCTAAATTGTAAATAAATGTGGGACAAAAAGAAAATAGAAAAAGAAAATAGAAAATGAAAGAAAACATCGTATGTGTAATGTAAAATGATAAAAATAAATAAGTACATAATTAGGATATGGATAGCAAGCTCTCTCAATATTTATCATAACTGAATCATTGAGAATTGTCGAGAAATCGAATATTTTCTATAATATTTTTTGTAATATATCCTACCTCATTATTGCAATTACATGATTACTCTCTGATAAAATTTAATTCAATTATAAAATGTAATAATTATATATGTTGAATACAATGTTTCAATACAAAATTCGAGTATATATTTAGCTAGAAGCTTTAGATTCATAATTTTTAAATAAGGACATTTTATGGCATCATTATAATTATTAATCAAAAAGTTTATTTTTTTTTTAAAGATGAGTAGCTTTGGTAATAGAAAATTGAAGTAAACTATAAATCTTATAGAAATAAATAAATATTAAATTATTATACTTAATGCCGATTTAGTTATTTCAAAATATTAATTTGTATGATAACATAAGCCTTATCTACTACAAATTTAAAATGAGGTATTTACATAATTATATATTCACTTTGATACAAAAAACAACTTGCAATTATTTCTAAAATTCTTCCTAAATAAACATGTTCATGACTCGTTACGCACAAAATCAAAGAATATATATATATATATCTTTAACAACAATTTATACATCTTTAATTAGATTCTGATGGAACTGCTGGCAGAACATGCACTTGTTGTGCTTTACTGGCATTATATACTTGTCCCGGACTAAATGGTTCTAATCGAGGACCAGATCCTAAATCATTTTTATTACGGACGATATCTTAAAATGGAAACAAATAAAACAATTACAGAAATTTATAACTTAGAGGTAAACGTAATATCTTTTTCTTTCAAATTATAATTGATAATTTTCGATGAAAATTAGATAAGTTTATTCACAAATTAAATAATGTACGTAATATTTAGGCATAATATGCAAAATATTTAACTTACCATTTTTCGATTCTGTTGCAGGTATATACCGAGATAATCTAACAACAGGGAGAGGCAAATAACCACTTGTCAGAGGCATTACATCTAATGTAACGCTTTGTTTCTCTACTATTTCTAATGATACAATGCCTGCTGTCCGACCACATACCGCCCACATAGTTTGGTCCGCCAAAACCTCGTACATTAACTGTGGTGGAGGATTTGAACTAAGACTAGGTATGCGCATGACTGTAAGACACAAGTGGCACATACTACCAGCACGACAAAACTCTCCACCACTTGTTTCAACTTTCGAGGATACTGTGAATAAAGTCTGGAAAGCATCGTTACAAAAATAAGTTATATATTCCTAATATATAATAAGAATACAGAGCATAAGTTTTTACAAGTAGCATAGATACTACATTATTACAGATTGCCATTAATCCATTCTTATTTAAAATAAAATATTTTGAAGAAAATATACAATATGTAATTGTATACATTTAACATATCAATTAATAATTAGTAGTTTTTCTTACCACATAATCTGTAATATCAAAGTTGCATCTGTAAATACTACATGCTTTCTCAATTCTTTCTAGATTATGTATATGTAGTGGATCATCATCAATATGTGTATCATTTAATTCTTCAGTATCATTAACTGATATATATTTTACACGAAAATCAGTCTTTATTGGTATCGTGGATTTTTCATCTTTCCCAATTTCAAGTTCCCACATAAAGGAAACATTCATTCCATTACCTATAATTAATTTCTGACCCGCGATAGGATTTAAACTTTTAAAGTTAACGTCTATTGACGAAACTGTCATTAATTCAGGCTCAGTTAATTGTAGAAGCTGACTTGTCAAACCAGTTACGACTATTTGAATGAATTTTCTTTGTTTTGCTGTGTGAAGTTTCATACTTGACATTAATGGTGGACCAAAATGCAAAAGTATACTTTCTTCCAAACCCCATGGACATTGAATATTCAACTGAAAACAATGTCAAGTTATGATATTTATTGCACAAAAGAGAATAATATAAATTATAAGTGTTAAATACTTTATGTTCCATAGATGAAGAATCCTTCTTTGGTGGTAGTTCAGCTAAAATCTTTAACTGTATTTTTATGATTTGAAATGGTTCGCACATTGGCAGTGGTATCTCTAACTCTTTTACCATTACTTTTTCAACACTTTGTGACTGTACTGTCAGTCCGCGCGATGTGCGTAATTTTAATTTCATTTCTTCGGTTATTTTTGTACTTCCGCTCGATATAACCAATTCAATATCTTGAGAAAGACCTGCCAATAAATCTCTGCCACATTTTACGGATATCGTTGGCTGTGTCTTTGCTACTTCGTAGCATAATCTTGGATTTAGTACAGATGATAAAAATTCTAATTTTTCTTCTATCACCAATGATAACTGGCTAACTTTGTACAAACCCGGTTGATTCACTCGTCTTGTTGCGACAAATGTATTTACACCAGGTTTCATAACAAATTCATCACAGAAAAGTGCTTTGCTAAAATCACCCTTTATATTAATTGAAGGTTTTCTATGTTTTGCACTATCTGAACGTCTCACGAGCGGCTTCATGTTTTTACTAATAACGCTAGCAGAACCAAGACTTCTATCTTCCTTGTAATCCAAATAAGAATATACTTGCAAACGTAATAAACTGAGATCAAGTAGTTTCATATCTTCTAATGTACACTTTGATAACCTGAGCAACAAAACAAAGTTGAACAAAAATTTAACATATAGAAAATAGAAAATACTAAAAAAATAAAATAAGCACTATTGTAAATGATATTAAAATAACAATATAAATACATTATCTTTTACAATTTCATTTTAGAATTTTTTCTCTGTAGTATATATTAAACATTATATATGAGATTTTTGTAAATAAAAGTATTTATAATTTCATTCATTAATACTTACAATTGAACTGGAGGGTCAATAGATTTTAATCCTTTTTTCTTATTAGGTATAGATGGCTTTTGCATTTCCTCTACAGAAATAGCAGCGCTAGTGCATCTTACTTCTCGAGGAAATAAACTCTGTACACTGATTTCAACGTTAACTACACAGTCTTGAACTATTTTATCCATTACTTTAGCTTCCATACTGAGTATTGTAAAAGCACATCCGAGTTCCGCGAGTAATGGTTGAGGCGAAGAGATCATTTTCATATATCCTAACATTTCTTCCAAATATGTATTGCGTACAGTTATATGCAAAAGACTTGCGCTAGCTACTGCCGCGCACACTTTAGTATATTTCTCGACGTCGTCCATCCGTTTGTAACATTCGGCTAGCTCCAACTGTGTTTGCACTGCCAAGTGATGCCATCCTTCGTCCATATAAGTTTTTAAAGCATCAGATAAAAACGCTACTGCTTTCTGATTTTCTCCGAGTTCGCTGTAGAATCGTGCCAATTCTTTGCCAATTAATCTGGCTGATCGAATACGGCCGACATGTTTGTATGTGCCCATGGCTAATTCTGCATGTTCCAAATACTGTTTCTTGAATGCTTCTTTGGATGAAAGTGCCTCTTTTAACTTGTCTGTAGGGGTTAATTTTCTTTCTATCTGCGGCTCTGAATCTCCTATACCTGCTATAAGATACACAACTGTATGCAACTGTTCACTAGTCGGTTCACTTCCTGGCATTAGGCCGCACAATTTTCCTAAGCTTCCTAACTAAAAAAGAAAAATATACACATAATAGGATATATATATATATATAAAACATATATAATAGAAATAATCCAAGGAGGATTACATGTCATTTAATTATTTATTAGCAAATAATAAATAAATAAAATAATATCAAACATAATATAGCAAATTATTTACCTTGTCTCTTGCAAGTGCCCACAAACTAGCTGTATGTAAAGAGCACAAGTCTAATTGTTGATTGTTATCGATATTATTGGTGCATAATTGACATGCTTGCAAAACCTCTAACGCACAGAGGAATGACCAGCATTCTATAGAGCCTTCAGGTTTCTGTACCTCTAAGATTCTTAGTTCACTTAATGTATTATGAACAAACGATAAGCACCTTTGTGCAACCTGCCAAGTATATTCAGTATATTCAGTGACAATTATAAAATATGATAATTACATGAAGCTATTAATTATCAATAATTTGTTAAATTACAAACCTCCCAAGGCTTATTAAGCAGGAGTAGCATGGCACATTGTCTACTAAACAAATAACTCCTAAGATCTAATAAAGATGCCCTACATTCAGCCAAAAGAAACCTCAGACGATAGTTTGTACCGTTATTTAAATTCACACCTCCCCAATTGTTCAGAGGTGTTTGAAACAGACCTAACCATCCTGGAGTATCTATAAACAGTTTATCTACATTTAGGTTGTCACTTTGCATCTCAATGTCTGTTCTCGTTGCATAATATATACCTTTAATACAAACTAAATATTTAAAAAATTAACCACAATACCTCCTACATTAGAATTGAGCACAAACTGTGTAAAGAGAGCGTCTAGTTCATCATATTGCACCAATGCCTCATCATACAAACCCAGCATTTGCAATACAAATGCCAATTCTTCCTAAAATGCCAATTAAATAATAGAAAAAGTACAAGTTTCAAAATTAATATTAACAAATTCAGAAGATAACATGTCGTGCCATAGAGAGCGATCAATTCGTCAATGAATCTGGAGTTTGATCTCAATCCTCATCTCAAGGATATTAGTTATTAGTTAAGTATATTCTCTTTTATAAGAGATTGGAAAACTGAGGATATTACGAAATATTATAAATGAAAAAATTATATATATTATAATGTCGCGAATCCATATTTTATTTAACATTTAACTTTATGAGATAATTCAGTAGAGATGAGAATTTATAGCAAGCATTACCTGTAAAAGAAAATAATGGCAGAAATTCCAACTAGGATTGTTCCGCCTTTCTCTCTGTTCACGTATAATATCTTCAAAACGCGACAGGGTTCTGTCATATGCAGTCAACATCAAATGACGAATACGAGTTATCAAGCCTCTCCATGATTCCGCGGAACGAGATTCAGATTTAATTGGATTAATTACAGCAAAGCATCTGTCAAACAGATTATGGATATAAATACATTTCTATGTTATATTACAATATTAAATATAAAAGATCATATCGTATTACCTGTCGCCATTTTTAGCAGCAAAGTCACTTCGTATTTTATCTAAGACAGTAGTCCTAGGCAACAATTTATTAGCCTTCTTTACATCATATGTTTCTACCAATACAATCATCCAATCTTGAATATGATATAAATTCAGTATTTTTAACCAGGCATCAATATCATCTCTGACACTAGTCTTATAAGTATCAACATCCTAGAAGAATATAAAAATTTATTAATGCTAAATTATTAAGAACATGAAATTAAAGAACATTAAATAATGTAATCTACAGATTACATGCTTCTAATATCGTAATAATAACTTTTTATTTAAAATAATTTAATATTATTTTAATGAATTTAAAATATAATTTTTAATATTTTTAATATAATAAATGAAAGACATATATCATTCCATATACAAATATATTTTATATGTAATAAGAAACTAATTCAAATGGAGGACTTACAGAACATTCTGTCCAATAAATATGAAAAATTGGCTGTTTTATGAGATGCCAATCTTTGTCAGTAGGCAAAATATCTCTGGAAAATGGCACAAAAGTAGCCCCAAGTTTGACTTGTTTAATTGGCCTGCTGAACGACCGGCGCCATTCTACTGTATCCGTAGGTATAGCTTGGAGTAAATTCTTTTCCAATGTAGAAAACAAATTTTCATCCCCAGCATCTGTATCATCACACAAAAAATTATTATATTCCAATCCTATGTCACCTGCTTTGAGAAATGAAGCAGCACATTAGCATAGAATGACATCCTACTGCATTGGATTACTCATTTGTGTTAAGAAACTGTTGCAAAGTCCACTTTGTATGTTTGCTACATGAATAGGCCTCTTTTTAGCTGAACTTTTTGCATTTTTTCATTTTCTCCAATATGAAGAGAAAAAGAGGAAAAAAAATGAACCATGCAAGAAGTTATGCTGAAAAGAACAAACCTTAAATTAAAGTTATGTGATATTGATAGCAAGAATTAAGAGAATTAAGAGAAATTGGGCAAAATAATTAAATTAAATCTTGCAAAATATTAAATTATCTAAAACAACATAATAATAATAATAACAATTCGCATGATGTATTTTCTTGAAAACATAAAGTTGACATATGTTCCTTAAGAAAAGAAAAATCCAGAGGCACACATTATTGATAATACAAATTTTATCCGGACATCGATTATCTCGGTTGCATGAAAGGAAACGAGAAACACTGTCACGAGGATTGACAGATGGACAGAGGGAGGGGAGGAGGTATCAAGAACGATGCCTGAATGTCACGTTATCAGCGCGACACGGAAGGGCGGAGACAATCACGGCGGAACTCACAGGTGACGATCGGTCTGCTATCCACGGAAGCGCCCGCCTTGCATGCCTCACCAGCCACGGACGATCCCCCATTGCAGTTCATCGTTTCTGAGGACTGGCGGTGCGCCTCGCGAACTCGCTGCTCCCAATCGGGCCCACGGTCATAACTCCTCGTCCCTCTCTCGCCGGCGCGCATATAGAAACCTTCTGCCAAGTCGCTCGGGGATCCGGGTTTTGCCGAACCCGCCGCGAGCGGACAGGTGATTCTAACTAGCGAGGTCTCAGAGGCGATAAAAAGACGAGCTGAACGTCCATAAGCATCATTCACCTCACACTTTCAAGCTCCATTGAGGTTGGGAATGTTGGGATTTTTTAGACATCTGTTCCTTATATTGCGCTGACTTACACTTTCCGCACTTGAAACGCGAAAGACTATCGCATGATTGCACATCGAAGTGAGAAAGAGAAACGACGAGGAGTGCGGAAAGTGTAAGTCATTGTTGCGATGTGTATCATATCGATTCGTGGAAAAGCGGGGCTCTCGATATATCGTGTCGTTGCGATATTCGTCGCTTTTCAACACTTCCGATTGGTTGTACGATTGCCAAAGTGACATGACCTTTGTCGTTCGTTTATATTCTCTGCATAAACCTTTTATTTTTCCTTTCCTCTTCAACATTAAATTATATGTAGCTTTCTCTCTATATGTATCCATCCCATTTAAAGTGCATAAAGTGCAATGACAATTTCGCTTGCTCGTTTACTTCGTTTCACTTGAACAGAATTAAACGTAGTATTCCATTCACTTTCTTTTGAAATGCTTTTTACAGCCGATCTGAGAATTGTGCTTCTTCGCGATGACATTATCACGCTGTTTAAATTAAACGTGAAAAAGTTTGACACATTCTCATGATACCTTTACTTTTAATTGTGAGACATTTTGCAGCAGTTTCATCAACTTTTGCATCACTGCGCTGGAATTTGTTTGAATTCCAATTTCTCTAATTCTTTTTTTAATTCCTTATCCAAGTTCTTTCTTAATTTTGCATAAAGTGATTTTGAACATATACGATTGTTAAGAGTTAGTAGTTATACCTAATATAATACATTTTACATAACCTTTCGTTATGCCGGTTTGAGCCAAAACGATTGTTCCGCTTTAAGAATTTAATAACAAAAAATATGATCCCGAGAAATTTAAAAATATCTGGCGATGTGGTCCCTTCAAAGAAGGAAAGTCAAGGCTATATTGATGATTTAAAAAAGAAAGAGAGATTTCAGTTGGAAGAGCTTTTAGAAAGGCAGAAAAAAATTCTTGCTAATAAGTAGGTAGGAAGTGAACTATTGAATCTTAATGTTTCGAACAATCTTGAAGCATCTCGTTTCCTTTTCAGAAAATTTATCTCAAAGCTTCCCGACAAAGGAGAGAAAATTATAAGCTTTTACAATAAGATACAAAAGGAACTCGAACACAGAAATGAAGTGGAAGAAGCAGCTAATGTACTGTCACGGCTTAACATAGCATCCGAAGGCAAAATGGCTATGAGCGAACTGGAATGGACAGGAAAATATAATGAAAGGAATGATGAAAATATGACTAAAATCATTGACTTGGATAGTGATGATGAGGAGGATCCACTAAAAATACTAGCACAGGTTGATAGATCTTGTTTATGACATCTTGGTAATAACTTTCGTCAATTGATATATATATATATATATATATGGTTTATTTTGCTTTAACAGCCTACAGGAACTGGTGTTCACAAAAAAAAAATTATACATATGGTACCTGAAGAAAACCTCATCAAACCTGAAGACATAGCAGAGATTGAAACCTTTAAGACAGATCTTTTAAATACAGAGCATGTCAAGTATATTGTTGATAAAGTAGAGAAGGTACAAGAAGTAAAAAAAAGAGAATCATTTAAACCATATAAAACAACAAAAAGCAACGTACATGATCCAATGAAGGAAAAACATAGAAAATTGCATAAATATTGGGAAGTCACGGCAGCTACACCACCTCTTATAGTTCACGGAGCAGCTAAAGTTCTAAGTTTGAACGAATCTTTAAAATTACAGAAGGAACAAATTGAAAAATTACAAGTATTTGAATATATTTTCCATTTTTTTATGTCTTTTCATTCTTTTCAGGGATTAGGAAAACATTTTAATATCAAACATTTTAATATTTAACAGGAAATTCAAGCGAAACATGCAGTAGAACGTCTGGCTAATCAAATAGGATATAGTATTGGTTCTACACCACAAAATGTAGGCAATTACCGCACACAATATACGAACGGTTTACTTTCCTCATCTTCTTCTGATGATGAAGAGGAACACGAAGTACATGATGAAGAAGATAACGACAGAAGTGGAACAGTTGTATTTACTGTAGATTCTATAGAAAGTTAACAAAGACTGTTAAATATTGCGAATATGCACGATAAATTAATTCTAAGAATATTAATTTATTTTTGCTTTAATAAAATTAAAGCAAAGCGTTTTCCTTACACGATTCTGTATATATTTCAATTTTTTATGTCGAGTTTGAAAGTAAAAGAGTATTCTGGATTAAGATATTTAAGAGACTTTATTTTTTGTTTTTGTAACATGTATGTTAATTGTATCCAAAATTATTGATGATCGCTGTGTACGGTGCCGTTGCTTTGGCAACTGATTCACCAGCTTGCTTGGTAAGTTTCTACAAACAAAATTTAATACTTAATAAATCTCGAATATTTATATATAAAAAAATCTTTGGAAAGAAAGTAAAATATGACCAAATTTTTGATGTATTAATTACCTTAAGTTTATTCCTCTTTTGAACTTCAAGGATAGCTCTGGCACGCCTCTTGTTCTCCAACGTGCGAACCACATCCTTATATTTCCATCCAACTTCATGAGACAATCTGCCCACGTGACAGTACTGAAAATCAAAATTATATCAGTATCCATATTGCTTCAATATTGTGACAAACTATTTTGCATAAAATTTTATAACTCAGTTTAAGAGATCATCATTAAAGTCAAGTAGACTAATTTCAGACGCAAATTACCATACCATCATTGTTCTTTCATTAAACAGAAATAAAATTCAAATATAAAAGAGACAATTTAAACAAATTTAAATATACATAATATATCTTACTTTTCTGCCTGGTTTGAGGCACATCACTCTCATAGCACCAGGTACAACAACACGCTTCCTGCGGTCATATGGTGGTGGACAACCTTCGTAAACCTTCAGTCGCCTAAGAGCATCTTTACCTTTTTGTGTTTTATGTGGGATCATACCTGTAAACGAATTTTTTTAATATCTCTTCTTATACTTGCTTCATAAGATAGTAATGAAATCATGGCATCATAAAAAATAATTCTTTTCATGACCTTATCAAATAATGTAGGTAAAGGTAAATGTTTGTTAATCATGTGCAATATCTTTATTTTATGTTATGATAATATAATCTCAAATGTACGTACCACGAACTGTTTTCCAGAAGATCTTGCTTGGTGCTCGGAAGTGGAATGGACCACGTGCAGGATTTACGTTACATCTTTTCCTCAGAAAAGACATAAATTTCAACTTGTTCCTGAAAATTGAAAAATACATGTTTAATATCTATTATCTCAACATTAAAACAAGATTACATAAAATTTCATAATTCAGTTTAGAATTTCTTTCATAAAAATCGGAACAGACTAATTTCAGATGCAAATTACCATACCATCACATTTTCCATTATATATACTAGATAATATTAATTATACTATTGTTCAAGTAATCTTTTCTTATATGAAATAAAGTAGAATAAAATAATATCAATAATAGTTGTTACTGTCTATTTTTATTAAGTAATAAAATAATAAATATTATAAATCAATTTAACCAATAAAACTCCTTACAATTCAAATAATAATGAACAAAGAAAATTAATAGAAGTCATAGTAATTAGATTGCAAAAATTTGAAATTAATTTAAAGTTTCACATATTTGATACTTTGACAAATATTTTGAAACTTCAAATTAATTTTAAATTTATTGTTGTAATTCAATTACTTTGTTAACTCCTATTAAGCCTTCTTTGTTCATCATTTAATAAATTTTATTTTAATTAGTTTAGTTATTTTATTTTAGTTAGTTTTAATTAGATACTATAGAAACACTAAAATAAGAAGTGTGTTCCATTTTACAAAAAAATATCACATGATATATCATTTTAGCATTGCTTCGATGAACAAGGATAAAATAGTACCTCATGTGCATCATGAATAAAAAAAAACCAATGCAATGGAAAACAACCAAGACATGGCTAAGGATTTGACAAACCTGAAGAAGTTACCACTAATGTTGAGTTGCTCGCTGCGTACGACGATAACTTTGTTGCCTTGCAGAATGGTTTTGGCAACAATTGCAGCTAATCGTCCAAGTAAATGGCCGCGACCATCTATTAATATTGGCTAAAACAGTAATAACCTCCACAGAAATTGAAAATTGACCATCGTACAGGACAAATAATTCTTACTTCTTACAATGTTTGTTCGCGTTGCTTGCATTCTTTGCACTCAGTTCATCTTCGCTCTTTTTTCAACACCTGAATATTTATCTCTATTTTAAGATATACATTTATCTCATTTGCAAACACTTTTAAAAATTTCAAGAAACGGGGATAGACATATGATCTATTCACGTTGTATGAAATTCCCAAATATTTTTGCACTTAAAATAAGATAGATACATATTTTACCTTAAAAAAGATGTCGAGTATCAAAAGTACAAGCAACGCGAACAAACCTATAATGAAGTATTTATGGGAGCCATAAGATACATGCGATTTGGAGCACGAAAATATTAAATCAAAAAAATCAAATCTAGTTTGGAATTTATACCATTCAATATGTACAATGTACAATGCGTTCCGATCTCCGCATGGAATATATGATCAGTTTCGGATGCTACCACGTGCATGACGTTAAGTAGCGAAGCAGCTTTTTTTTGGTAACAGCGAATTTCCGAGGAACATCAAAGGATTCGTGCATTTATTTTATATGTTAAGTAATCGCGATCGCATATATACATCGCGTAAGAGTTACTTAAACTGTCAGAAATATCGAATTTCTAGATACGAACCTTCTCGCTGAAGCCCGTCATCTTGAGACCTTACCGGAAAGGAGTCATACAACGGGAGAAACATGCGAGTTTCTACCGGAAGATAACTACGCCGCGCGCTGCGCTCAGAGCAACGCAGTGTAACCAACATCGAAATCTGTTTTTACGATTTTTCTCTAGAAGATAAGAAAATTTTCTCTAGAAATAAAAAAATTCCATTCAACAAATGATTGAAAAACGATTGACTTGAAGGATATTTTCTACACTATACTTTTCGTTGTTTTCTATACTGATTCAGCTATAAAAAAAAGACCTCATGGTGAACACAACGGTTGAGTAAACGCTCAGTAATTATTGGAATAAACTTTTAGATCCATAATAAATCTAGAAGAATGTACCAATAGCTATGATCCGTAGAGAAAAAACTGATCAATGGTTGCGTTTAGCAGACCACAACAATTTTACAATTGTTTTGTGATTGTCTGCTGAGATAGGATCATTCTTCTAAATCTAAAAATATAATTCAATCAGCACGAAGAAAATTTTCAACAGTTACAAAATAAACGTTCTGCTGAATGTAGCCATCGAGCGTTTATTGATTTTTTAATATGATTGATGTGGATTTGCTTTTAATTTTTCAAGTTTAAAGCCAATATTCAAAGTCGCTTTTTATATTTAAAAGATTATCTTAAAGCTGTATCCACACCAGTGCTAAGACATTTTTATAGCTCCTGCACACAAAACGTGACAACGTTTGCCGCGATTCAGCCAATCAATTTATTGCTTTTCCATAAAAGAATGATTGACTACTATCTGCGGAAGCTAAACAAGGACAAATTATGAATATCGGTCACAGTCCGAACTCAGTACTTGAGAAATTTAAGAAATAATTGAATATTCGATTGGAATCCATTAATTTTGAATAATTTAATTTGTACTCTAATTAATTTAATCAATAATTAAATAAATTATCAAGTAATTGTTTTATTTTGATATAAATTTAATTATTAATTCTTCTTAATTTAATATAAAGATTAGAGATTTATTTGCATCGCATGCTTCAATACGCTTTAACACAGCTCCTACTCACTCCAACGTGCTCGTTGGAATAGGATGTTAATAATTGGAGTATGTTGAAGCCAAGAAATGCAACGCGAACAATGAATTACTTTAAAAATATAAACTAATAAAATTATCGTAAATCGCAAAGAAAATAGTAGCTTTAGATAAAAACAGAAAAATGATGATTATGTTAGACCGATAGTATTTCAAAAATATGTATGAAAAAATATACAAGATAATAGCTGTTTTTTTTTATATAATATTTAAAAATTATATCAAAATATCTTTTATTTTGTACATTTATTTCAGAGCTAGTGTCATCATTTCAAAATAATATTTTTCTTTTAAAATAATTTTAAATTTTATTAGTCATTATTAGTAAGATATATATGTATCATATATTATTACATGTATTAGTATATACTATCGTGAGTATGATCAATATAATATTATTATAAATACTTTGAAGTATTCTTTGATGATTGATCAATTCGTAAATTTCTTTTTTCTGAATCAGTCAAAATTAAACGCTCCAAAGCTTTGTAGTGAGACTTTGACCGCACCCCATATATTATATTATACCCCATTAATTAATAGTATATAGTAAAGTTACAATAATTCAAACACAAAATTAAAAAATTTAAAGAAAAAATATATATTATATAAGACATTACATACATTGTGTAAAATAAATTTACACATTGTCTTTGACATATTTCTTACATTTATATTCGCATACAGTCAGTATCTTTTTTTAAATAAAAAATATCTTATAAAAAATATCTTATTAGTTTTCAGTATTTATTGAGAACGTCTCCTATATTTTTTTGCTTTATCAACAAACCATGCAAGAAGATATATCTTTCGTTATCAGGGGCTTCTTCAGTATAATTTATAACATCTCTAATGAATGGTGTTCAACGAAATTTATACATGCATTCATTATAATCTTTAGTGACAATTCTTTTGACATTATCTAGAAATATCTTGCAGAATATTTTGCTCCTATTTATATCACAAGGTGGCTGCAATATAAATACATAATTTTACATTAATAAATTCTTAAATCAACATTGTTGCACAATTTTAAAATTATTTACCTCTGAAAGCTTCGGCAAATCACATTGAATATTCTTTTATTATTCTTACTATATTTTTGTCTTTTAATCCACATATAATTCTATTTATATTCGCCAAATAGTTCTGATTCCACCAATTTATCACTCTATGGCAGGAAATTTTGCTATATATATTTCCATTTTCACTAAGTAGTAAAAATGTTTTCAACTCAATTAATCAAAAGTTTTTCTTTCAAGTGTATCCCTTATAGGCTGTTGCGAAGAAATACCATCTATTTTTGTTCCATATAATAACGAATGATTGTCAAAGTTGGCTTTAAACATACAGTAAAAATGTTCACACTCATTAAGAGGTCGTTTTGAATCTGGTATATGTGATGGATGATCTAAAAAAGTTCATACATTAATTAAATTAATTATATAAATATTAAATTAAATTAATTATATAATATATTCAACAGGCACAATCCATTTTGTTTGTTAAATATATCTAAAGCAAAATACATAATCAAATTTTCATATAAATAAAATACCTGCTACCATGTACTGCTCAAACTTATATCCCCATGACTGAAGTTGTTTTTCTGACATTGATGCATTGATATATTGATGTTCTCTTTCCGAATAAAATTCACATAAATATATTGTACCACGTTACTGGCGCAAATAATCCATTCGTCACGCATTTTATATGGGTTACATAATATTGTTTTTATTGTCCCACGAGACGTAATAAACTCAATATCCAACCTAATTAATATTATTTTTAATTAGAGTAAAAACTCAGTAATATGCTGATAACATAAAATTGCAAAAATAAATTTTTATAATGCGTAAAAAGTGCTATCTGCTTAATCAACTATTCATTTATTGTAACTATACAGGACTACACAAACCACACTTGTCCTTTTAAGAATGGATTCTTTGGAACATTCTAAGAAGAAAATTCTTTACGAAAATGTTAAAACTATTATAGTTTTTATAAATTAATAGCGATTAAAATTTATTAATCAGAGTTGATATTGACATTATTTTGACGTTAAAGACGTCATTTTGATGCTAAAATGACGATAAATAACAACTTGTTTGCTGAGAAAATATCAATTTAATATACTACATATTTAAAAAAAAAAAATAAATTCATAACCATATTCGTTCGTCTAGTAAACATTTTGTAATAATATCGTGCCTGAACACGCGAAATATCAGTTCCGTGATTAGTGAACTTTAATCACTATTAATTTAGAAACTATTATACCCTCGACATTTTTTGCTGATAATTCAAGAAATTCATAGAAATCAAATATAAGCGTTAGCTTCGAGGGATTGTTCACCTCTTAAATCTGAGATTGAGTCGTTAAAAAAGTACGTAATGTCTTTCAGAGTTTTGTGTTTAATAACATTTTTCAAGGAGAATCGAATCGATTTTGGTATGTTGTGACAGGTCCCTTGTTAAAAGTTGCGGTCAAATTTAGTAAATAAAGTTAAATTAAAAGTTAATTTTAGAAAATACTAAGATAAACATTCCAATAATCAGACATGCTATACTTTTATGTCCGAACATTTATACACGATTTATTATTATTAATCTCAATTGTTTTTTACAATATTATAATTTAATTGTATTTAAAAATTATTTTAAAAAGCATTTGAGATTAATAATAATAATAAACAAATATATATAAAGTTTTATATAAATATATAATGTTCGGACATAGCTATATTAGATACATCTACGATCACTCTCCGGTGTGTTTATATCTTATTTATATTAAATTTAAATATAATTTTTTTTTAATTAATTAGATTACTCTAAATAAAAAATAAAAAATAATAACAATAAAGAATGATTGAATAAATTTAATTATATTTATATAAATAAGTTTTATAAAATATACTATATATATAATACTTTTGCTACATTTTTATATGGAAATGTATTTTTTCTTTAATTAGGGAAAGAAATAATTATTAAAAAATTACGTACACAAAAAATTATATATACAAGAAATTTGATTAGATAAAGAATACTGATTATTATGATATTAATAATTATCATAAAAATAATTATTATAAAAATATTAATAGTTATTATAACAGAATATCTGTGTTGCATATTATTTAAAATAATGTACAATAATAAAAGTTTAATTAACAAAACAGACTTTTAAATAAACAACTATCTTTTTTTCTTCTTTTAAAAAATAAGTAACCATGTCATTAGTAAGACATTACGCTTTTTATAAACATTAAACTTTTTCTAATTGTCTAATGTTTAAAATTTTATTTTAAAAATATTGACATTCAAAGATTAAAAAGTTTTAACTTTAAAAAAGTTAATAATAAGTTAAAATTAATGTCTTTTAACTTTTTAACTTTATTATGTAATTTTTAATTCATTTAACTTATATAATAGTTGTAATTGATCAACATTGCTTAAATGATTGATATCAACGTACCAACGTTCTTTTTGTGATACTGATAATGGTTTTTCAAATCGATGAAAATTATTGAAAAGCCATCTTAATAAGTTATCCAATTTAAAATACGAAGTAGGTCTGTGACGAGTAGACATAAAATTTTTGTTGAGATCGAAATTCACATTGTTAGGATCCGAAGAAGGAATATAATACTTCAGTTGCAATACTAATGACACGGTTACTTGTTTTTTAAAAGAAGAAAAAAAAGATAGTTGTTGTTATTTAAAAGTCTGTTTTGTTAATTAAACTTTTATTATTGTACATTATTTTAAATAATATGCAACACAGACATTCTGTTATAATAACTATTAATATTTTTATAATAATTATTGTTATGATAATTATTAATATCATAATAATCAGTATTCTTTATCTAATCAAATTTCTTGTATATATAATTTTTTGTGTACGGCATGATATTGCAAATCACTATCAATACTAAAATGTCCGATCAATTCGTTAACGTTGGAATTATTTGCTCAGAAAAATTTATAAAATCAATTTGAAATGACATTATAGTTCACTTATTATTTTCTATTATTAACTATTTATTTTCTATTATTAAATAATAGAACAAAATCTTGCTCTATTCTCTACAGAAGCTTTACAAAATTTCACGAAAATCGAATATCTAATATCTTTATGATAGTATGTATTGGTTTCCACTGATTAAATAAAGAGGACTTCCAATAAAGCGAACTCTAACTTCCAACTACTCGCTTCCAGAGATGTTTAAAAGCAATGCCAACATGATCACGTGATCAGAATCTGATACTTCTTTCTTCTCAGAACTCAGGATGCGTCGATTGGGGAAGACATTAAATATATTATATTAGTCTTGTTTTGTCATTCTACCTTTATTATTTATTAGATAAAACAATGATAAAAGCAGATAGAATAACACAAATAGCACTAGTAACATCTCCCAAAACGCACTCTGTGTATAATTCTGAAAGTTGAATAAATTCATCATATTACTCGATTAGAAATTTACGCATAATATACATATATGACATTATTTTTATGCATTTAATTTCTATAATCCAGTATTAATTTTGACCATATAACCTATTTTGATGCTGAAAATAAATATCGAGCATTAAATGAGGTCCCTACAAATGAGAGAAAAGAGTAGAAAATAAAAATAAATAAAATAATAATTTGATAACGAAAAAGGAGAAAGAAATAGGTGCATAATAGTATTCGAGCGAGGCATAATAATATTTGTACTATTTTTTTACTATAATAATTTTTATATATAGAAGATCGTTTGAAAAGTTTTGAGTCTCAACATGAAGATGGCATTATTATCTCCTCAAAACTAGTCCCTCTATCTATAGAGGAACTCTAATCAAAACCATTCTGATACTACAGTCGTATATGTTTCGCTAAATACCTGTGAAAATTATTAGGTGTAGGAAAAAGTTCGCGTTTTTCCCGTTAGATGTAACGGGAAAAATGTAGACGCTCAGTTGTTGTTTGGCTCATTTGTGCTAGTGTTTTTGTAAAAATGGAAAAAATCGAATATCGACAATCGCAAATAAAAATTTACGAATTTTGGTTCGAATTAATTAACTACCTACCATATTTACCAGATCTAACGATCTAATGACTAACGATTTTTTCCTGTTTCCTAGGCTCGAAGGATATAGATTTTCCTTAAACGAAAACATTGACATCGACTGGCACAAATAACTCTTAAACAGCAACTGATCATCCAAAATGGTATCACACACATCACACACAACAGAATGGTTTTGACGAGTAATTGCCATGTTCATGTTGAAACTCAATATTTTTCAAAAGACCCTCCTATGTCGAAATTTCTTTGTCTTTAATAAGAATTAATCAGGCATATATGACATACAAAATCATACAGACGTATTGAAATTGTCTTTGTTATAAATGTTCGTGATTACATACATGTCATTATTTTATCGATGTGAATTATCGCATAATAAAATCAAATTTCCAAAGCTTCTTAATATGTTGAGTGCTCTATTCGAGAATCCACTACAGTTCTGGTAATTTGAGAGTGACTCATTTTGGACCGTTTAACGTTTTTAGCCGAATTAGACGAAATTCAATAATATTGCTGAGGATGACTACAAAGCGAATTCAAAATTACGAAATAAAGAAAACAGTGTTAAAAAAATAATTTTACGATATACGATAACTTATACGATAACTGCAAACCTTCTGCCTTCTCATTAACTTTGAAGTTTATTTATTATTATTATTATTATTATTATTATTATTATTATAAGAATTAATATCTAAATTATAATATAGGAAAGCCAATAGACCGCTTAATTTTTGTTTAGGAGACAAGTAGTTCTGCGAACTACTTGATAAACTTATCAACAGAGAATATCGATTACATTGAAAACAATTCGAAAGTCGTCTATTATGTCACTATTATATCCTCATAAAAGTATAGAATGAATTTCTTTCTTAAATAATAACATTATTATATTATTTAAATCTTGCGAAGATATAATAACAACAGTAGATAATGGAAATAAGAAAGAAATAGAAAGAATATAGAATTATTTTCAAACATTTATAATAAATAAAAATGTAATAAAAAAAATATATAACTGTGTAGAATTTAATTTTAAACAGTAAATACAAAATGTTGAAACATCATCATCAATACATCTTTATAATATGATGCCTGATTGTAGCATCAAATTAAAATTGCTTGTCAATTTAATAAATCGAATAACAGATAATTGATATATAATAGTTATCGATTTCTAACCTAAGGGAACAAAACGAAGTAAGCATACGCTATATAATGTATAAACATTGCATTTATTTAACAAGAAAATTGGATTACAGAAGGTTGTTTTTAATTCATAAATTTAGAAAGTATTAACTTCGACAGAAAAATATACTGATGCAAATTTTCCTAAGTGACATAAATTTGACGCCTGCAAATTTACTTTACAATTATAATTACTTCTTCTTAATTTTATAATAACATATTGAAGAGTTAAATTAGGCACTTAGAAAAGTATTAGATACGATGATAGTGTAATATATTACAAAAAGATATATATAGTCGAATATCACATCAAAATTAAGATATCAATCTTTTCATTAGCCAAAGGAATATTGCATACACATGAAGAAAAATACATGTATACTACTTCATATCTCACATTTATCTTGCAAATTAATAGATGTTATTTATTTATATTTCATTCATGTAGATTTGAAGTTGAAGTATAATCGCGATAGCAATTTACTTGTTAAACTGCAAACACAATTTTATTTTTCACATATTATTTTCAAGAACACCACGTACAGTATTCCATATTTTTTGGAGATTAATCAGTAGAAAATTGTATTAATAAAAGAATGGAAATAGTATATCCCCCTTCGGCAAATAAAAAAAAAGTAGATTCAAGCTTGAGTGTTTCTTCTACTAAGGATTATTGCTGTAAGAAATAATTTTATAAATGAAAATTTGATACCTTTCGATGTAATTAAATGTTTTCGATATTAATGATTGTATGAAATAATTTTATCTTGAATTTACTTACGAGATGTCTTTCAATAAAATTGATAATTTGAATGGCCAATTCAGGAACACATAATCGTGTAATATATAATTGCAACTATTAATAAATGATACGCAACTATTAAATGATGAAAAAAGAAATAAATGTCTGTGAAAGAATATTTGTGAAAAAGCACTTTGCTGAGAAATAAATAAGATTATATATTTATTTATCAAGAAATATTTTTGTAGCTTTTCGATTTTCAACAAATTAGAAATTTTATGTATGTATTGCCAATTTATATCCCGCGATTCAAGATTAATGTAAGTTATAAACCATTCTACTGACATAAAAATATATTGTAAATTTTAAGATAGTTACTGTAATTTAGAAAATTTTTTAATCCTTTTAAAAGAAACACAGTCTTGCTAACCGCTACATTTAGTCATACATTGACTTTATATCTGAACAATATTATAAACGTAAATAATTAATTCGTTTCGAATTTTCAACATTTTTTTTTTATTTTTAGTAAGCCTTTACCTTTTTTTCTTTTTAATGTTTTGCAAATGACAATACTAAAAGTTTATATTTTCCATAATTCCACGCTCATATATATATATTTTTTTTTTTAGAAATAGTAACTAAGTATACTACTTCCTTCTTTTTATTTTTATATGTAATCGCAGGATATTATTTTAATATCAGATGCGTATTTATAATTTTTAATAAAGACTATGCTAATAATTAGTTTTTATATCTGATAATCATTTCTTAACGTTACAAACGAAATTTCATTATTGTTTACTATGTTTTAATTTTCCCTTTTTCATGTACTTAATAAAGACTTCATAATCATCACGACATAATCTCATGTTAACAATAACTACGACAGCCGCATATAAAACATTTTATATTTTATATTCATTGATATTAAATGAAAAACTTATTGTGTGTGAGATAGTGAGTAATATACATTGGAGAAAATTGTATTAAATAATTTCAATACAATTACTTAGTAATTATTATGCTGTAATCGTGTAACTATTTAATTATCTATAAGAAAATTGATTATAATGCAAAAAAATATTCAATTTTGACATTAAAGATCGAATGTATTAATATCATTTGTCTCTAAATTTTAATATCGCGGTATATGCACTAAAGTTTCTGATTTATATTAAAATTACAATCAGTTAGGCTTGTTTAGATCTCTCCAAATCTTTAATTAGATAATATTTCGCAATTAAATAATTAAATAACTACACGATTACAGTATAATAATCATTATTGTAAAGAAATTCATTCAATGTAATTTTTCCAATGAAAACATTGGTACTATTTAATAACTGCTCTTTACATCATGCTCAAGTTTTACGTCTAATATCAATATATGCGGAATGCATATATCTTGTCGGCTATCGTAATTATCATTAACATAATTCCTACCTAATAAAGTGTTTAGCAAGTAGTGTTGTGAACTTTCACGCGTCACAATCACTTATTAAATATATAAAGATAAAAATATTAAAGAGTAGTGAAGAATATTGAAATTTCGTCTATAACTTTAAAAAATAGTTATAAAATGCAAAAAAGACTCATCAACATATTGTTAATCAAAAATATCTCAAGTTATAGATTGCTAATCATGCCACCAAAAATGAACATCTGATATTAAAATAATATCCTGCAGTATATTATGCTGTATAAGTTTTTCATATAATGCGTTACAATTATTTCATTAAAGATTTCGAAAAATCTTTCAATCTAAACAAGCCTAATTGATTTTAATATAAATAATAAACTTTATTGCACACATCGCAATGTTAAAGTTGGATAAGAATGATATATCTGTGTATCCAATCTTTTATATCAAAATGAAATACTTTTTTTGCATGTTAATAAATGCAGATAGCAACATTTCTTTCGGGGTGTTACATATATAGTTAGTAATAAGTTACATATGTATTATTAACTATATATGTAACATCCTGATAATGTACTTGTGATTTTAATCCTCCAAAAAGGAAAAATAGGATTTTAAACGGAGGACACATTTGTACCTTGCACAAATAATATAAATTATTTAAAAATAAAGCTCAGTATCACAAGGTAAACATGTCACACAAGACGATCTTATCATTCTTCGTCACTTATCGTTAGCCCCCAATCAGTACCAATCATCATTAGATGCATTTCATCAAACACATCGTTTAAATTATATCTTCGCTTCAGTCTTGTATATGTAATATTTAATATGAATATAATTTTAGAGAACATATCCGGATCATAGACTGATCTAGCTGTGTTAGTCAAGTCAAATGGCTCTATAATATTGCAATGGTAGATAAGTATGAAAAATAATATTTTCAATCACTTTTATGTGAAGAACATTCTATTACCTTCAATACACAGATATTTCCATTGATAAGGATCATTTTTAGATGATTGTACCATACGACATTCCTCTTTCGGTATTTTGCTTGCTAAACGTACGGATATCGCGTATTGGCTGAAGCTAATTTAATAATACAAATTAAATATCGCCACTGTCGTTATATTGTAATATTACATATCGTTTGAATTCGAAATTACTTACTCAAATTCAACATAATATTTGAAAAATTCAAACAATAATTCCCCTAAAGACTGATGGTTCTCAGGTAAATGAGTGGACGATGGAATGTTCAAATCCTCATGAATATTGATATTATAAATATCTGCGTCCGACTTAAATTTGTTTGCAAACATTGAATGTAAGCACGGAAGAACAGGAGGATTAGTACCACCTATAAAAACAATACTTACATTCTATTTCAATTACGAATAGAATGAGCTACAAAAGAAACAGTAAAAAAAAATTGTAGCATGCATACATTGTAAGAAATGTATAACCATAAGGACTAAAGAGTAACTGGACAGTGTCCTACACTTTGGGTTATTAATATTATGCCATTGAGCCCAAAGTTTAACAACAAGCGCTAATGGTTTTACTCTCCAATCAACTGTAAAAAATATTTATACAAATAATAATGATTAAAATATTTGTTTCAATACACAAATACATATTTATTTTGCAAATACAAAAGTTATTTATCGAACTTACGTTTGGAATAACAATATAGTAGATGTGTATTTTTGACGCCAACAGAATTGTTAAAATTCATATCGATTTTAAATTTTCGTACTACATCAAAGAATGTAATAATAGGTACTTTTGCATGTATAATTTCAAGTTGTTCGACGAAATCTGGATACAAAAGATGAGTTATTTATCATTAAACTACTGCAAATAAATACATTAAATTTTTACGAATTTACTCAGTAAATATCAATTAACAATATAACATCAATGTTATAATTTCTCACTTAATAATATAAATGAAATATAACACATGTGTTATATTGCGCTTATATTGTTGGGTAGGAAATTATAACATTGATATTATATTACTGTTAATTAGTATTTATTGGATTATATATTTATAAATTTTACATACTACTTTGTTTAAGGTGCTTTAGCACTTCTAATAAATGTTCTATAGCTATACATCTTACATCCAGTTCTGTGTGTTTCATTAAAAGACACACATCAACGTCGCTATCATTTGAACCAAACCCATTCATTGTTGAACCAACCACAAATACACTACAGTTTGGATATAAAGTCTAAAAAAAATTATTTTTTATAATACACATATAAGTGTAAAAATATAAATAGTAAATAGTAAATATTAGTATGCTATTTTGAAAGTTTAAAGATATCTTGTTTTTATTTTAAAGATATCTTGGCAATATTTTATTTTACTATATTAAGGCCCCTATTCAGTATTTTTTAACGAACAGTTATATTGCCATTGTATACGTTTTAGATATGGTAAAAGAGATAATAAAAATGTAATGACAACATTTGAGAGTTACAGTATAGAAGTTCAAGTCTTATTTATCTTTCCCTTTCTTATCTTTTACCTTCATGTATGTGTTAAGATGTTTCCATAGCATCATTTTCTTTCTATAAGTAGTTTCGGTTTGTTGGTGCGCAATAAATTTACGCCAAATTTGTTCGGATAGATCATCCCATGATGATCCAGTAACAAGATTGTTTGGTACAGAAGTTACTTGTACTAAATGAGATCTAGCAAGAAATCTATCAGGAGCTGCAGTACATCCGGGAAACATATCATAATTCGATACTTCAGAATATTTACGATTTCGCGGAAATCTTTGTGAAGATGCATTTTCGTTCTTGCCTAGAAACGAATCCTAGTTAATTTGAAGTAAATTTATTTCCTATATGTATTGTACATATTTCCTATATGTATTGTACATATTTTTTATTTCCTATATGTATGTATTTTACAATTTTAAGATCCTAGTATATTACTACATGTTATTAGATAGAAAAAAAATGTTTGCCTGATAAATATCTTCTTCTGTTCTGATAATTTTGTACATATGATCTCGGAGTGGAAGTACCGTAACCACTGTTGGCCCGTTGAGGTGGATAAAACTGATGTGCAGAGGCACTTGAAATTAAGCCATCTACTGTATTATTATATGCTCTATTATCCGGATTTACTTTATGATGCTTTTTGCTAAAAATTTCATTTTAATTAATGATTAATGATTTAATTACATATGTAAATATATATATGTATATATATTTGCACGCGTGTATTGTGTATTTTTTTTCTATATTTAATGTTTCTCTTGAAATTACAAAAATATTATACTTTCTTATCCTCTTTTCTAATCTTGCTAATTAGTTTATTTTATTTTTTCTATTTTCATTTCAAATTTTACTTACTCTTTTTCCTTCTATTTTATTTTATTTTTTGTGATATGTATTTAATATAGATTTTATTTGAAAGAAAAAAACAATATATTTGAAAATCTGACAGTAACAGATAATTTTGAAAGTGTGTATAATAATTACTTTAGCCACTGTCCTCTTACTGAACTCGTAGAATCTCGTTCGTCTGAAGACTCTGTTAAACTATTGTCAATATAATGTTTATTTGGAGTTGGTGAACGAGAACTAAACCCACTATCGCTATTATATGCCTCGTATTTTGAAAAATTCCTATATGAACACCGTCTGCTATTTCTGTTATTCCAGCTTGGTTTCTTTGTCGAATTAGTATTTGTAGGCTTGAAATTATAATTTGAAAATGGTATAATTGATGAGTTGTTGGATGTATTTATGCGTCTTTCCCAATTTATAGAAGATGAATTATTGTTTGATTGTATATATTCTATACGTCGTAATGATGGTACATCGACACCTATTAATTGTAATAAATCCAATGGAGATCCTGTCTGTAAGAATATTATTTGTATATTCCAACAGAGATATTATATATATATAATACAAGATACATTCATAAAATGAAAACAAATTCTGTCATATTGTATAATTGTTTTACTATTATACTGCATATTTGAATTCTTCCTTTGATAAACAAAGGATTGCAATAAATGATACTAATATAATTTAATTACATACTAGAACATGTAATACATAATATAATGTTTAAATTAAATCTAAAAGATTTAACATATACCTGTATCGTACGATGCCTGTTGTGTCCAGAGATATTCGGACCATATTGTGGGAAATCAGATTGATGTAATGCATTTACACCATTAATATGCAGAGTATGACTTTGTGCTGGTGGACATTGTCCACTTGTTTGGTGTCCTCCCATTATTTGTACCATCATTTGTGATGGATATACAGTATGATACATAGTCAAATAAGTATACAAGATATTAGATCTCCTTTTTGGATTGTTTATTTGTTTAATTCTTAATGTATCAATATATTGCACTTAATAGCACTCATAAATATTTGTAATCAATAAGGCAATCAATAAAGCACACAATGTTATTATTATTATTAAACGTATCTTGCAATAATTGGTATTTCATCAAATGAATGTACACATGTACACTTAGAAAAGCTTCAAGCTTCTTATTTTTTTCTTTCTTTTTTTTCTTTTATATGTATATTTTATTTTTTTAATGTAGTTTTGCAAGATATTATGTTGTATCTTTTGCGACCTTACTATGTTAAATCTAAAATTTAACACAATAGATATATATATAATCAGCTGTAACGTAAAGAAACAAAACTGTATAACAATTAGGAATTTAGAAATAATGAGATACTATAATTCACTCTGTCTATCTCTTGTCATGGAATTTATAAATATGTATGCATGTGAAATATACAGAGCTGTAAAAACAAATTGTAATGCAAATTAATAACTGTACTTAACGAATAATAATTTCACACAAATATAACAGCATTGTATTAAAAAAAAATGCATATATAAGGCAAACAAAACAGTCTGTGTATATTTTTAATAGATTACTATTAAATTCTCTAGTCTCAAAACATTGTATTATTTATAATAATATTACATATACAACTTTGCCTGTTCAAGATGCTTCCGAAGCTTAATTTCCAAACATTTTCGTCATATGAGATTTAATGTCTTTATTCCATTTATCTTTCTTGTTCTTTCTCTCTCTTTCAGAATTTTTGACAATACATAACATACAATTTGCTTGTTGTGTCACAATCTCCTGAAAGAAAAACAATATTGCAAGTCTTTTTGTAATATTGTACTATTGTGTAGGAACTTATTAATTAATAAATTACTTAAGAAGACATAAATTGTAAGAATTCTCAGAAATATATTAATATGTTAATTTATGTATAAGCTTTATGTGCATAAGCACATGTAATACATATTATTTTATATTATCTCTTATTGTGCAAAATGAAGGATGTTAGTAATTTTAGAATTATTTAATTTTGTTAGAAAATATTAGAGACAGACCTAAAACATATACGTAGGAAATATAGTACTATATATTATGGGAGATCTAGAGGATCTATATGTTAGATCTAGAGGACATACACATATAAATAAATGTAAAAGTTAATAATCAAAATTTATTCTAATTATATACATATATTTTAAATTTTCTAAAGAATGTTACAAATATAATTAGTACACTACAAATATACAAAAGATTCTTCATATACAGGCTTCTGGAGTAAAACTTAAAAATTGTTGTAATAAACATTTGAAATAATTTTGGATAAATACGATTTAAATTCTAAGTTTCTCTCCAGAACATGCATATAAATAAATATAAAAGTTAATAACTATTTTAATTGTAATATACATAATCATTTAAAGAATATTACAAATACTATCAATTTGTATAACCACACATATACATAGATTTTAGAATTTGTAAAATTTAAAGACTCCTGCATCATACAATAAAGATTAAAAATAACTTTTGATAAATATTCATTATAAATATATTTTTTTTTCCAATTTTTTAAAAATGTATGTTATGTATTTTATGCATCTCGAAAACATAAAAAAAGAATCTGCCCGAAAAAAATTTCTTCTCGTCTGGTACTCTTTATTATGAATGTATTTTCATTTATAAAAGATTTTTTTTTAATCAATGAATACAATGCGTGTTTGTGTAAAATCTTATTTTTTTTTTATAAAGCACGATGTTTGTAAATCAACATTTTATATAAAAAAAAAATCACTAATACCAAATTTCATCAATATAAGATTAACTTTAATCTAGTTCAATTTCTTACTCCTTTTTCCAATTTTTAGAATCAGAAAAAGATTAACAGTAAATGAAAAATTGAGAAAGTTAATCTACATTGATAGAAACGGGCATAAAATGAAAGGGATAATTTTTTTCGAGCGAATTTGGTTTCTATGTATTGAAATACATGAAACGTGCATATTTTAAAAGAGATCGGAGGGGGGATAAATCCCCCTCGACGACGAACATTTTCTCGCTAACTTTTGGGTATTTTCCATTTGATGACACAAGTCGACATAAGTGTCGTTCTATCTTTCTTGACATTCAGAGAATGACAAAAATAGAATTTATGTCGATTTATGTCATCAAATGAAAAGCACCCTTTTACGATTTGCAAAAATTACAGATAAGTACTATCTACAGTGTCCATTTCTTACAGAAATCTATTTACAAAGAAACTACGCGGCGATCAAAATATCGAAAACGGGTGGAATACTCGCATCGAATATCCTCATCGAGAACACGCACATTCCTTTAGAAACTACCTGTTCAAGTAAACACGTGTGTACCTACACGGAATGTGCCGCAGCGTTATATACAAATAAAGTATACAAATGACGCGAAATATTTTCCGATTTCGACAATACAATTACAACACAGAAGAGAATCACGAGAGTGATCTATGAGATCAAGAAAATGAGATCGCAGGGATAAGAACGAATGTCACGTGAAAACATGGAACAAGGAAGGGAATACCGATACCTGACCATGGTAGCCATGTTGCCCTAATCTGCCTTTAGACGAACTTGGGAAATTTGCGGGAGAACTACCTTCCACCTCCGGGTCGCACTACCGATTGTACGGCGCGTTCGAAACGCGATTGGAGACACAATCGGAGGATTGTTTATCGTGATCGCCGTCGCTCGATTTCTCAATCTGACGGCCGAATTCTCCCAGAAAGCGTGTGTCCCAGCGACGATGAGTATCTCCGCTGATACACACACCACGCACACCCGTGTTCGTGGCTACCAACACAAATCGTCACACCAACAAATCTCGTTAGACGTTTAAATTTTCAAATCTTCGGAGAAATGGACGGTCCCTCAATTCGCGTGCTTAATGACTCGACCACAAGAGGGAACTGGCGGCAGTGTAATGTATCGGACACGGAGTACAAATATAATAGCGTGCATAGTGTAAAGGAAGAAATGTAGAGTTTTTATAATTTTTGTAGAAATTCTATTATATTGTTTTGTTAAAACTCTCTACTCTATTATATTGTTAATTATTATTATTTATTATTATTAATTATATGTTATTACTACATTATCATTATTTATACTCTATTATTATCTACTATTATTATATTGTTATTGTAGGAATACTAGAAAACTGTTTCAATTCAATTCACGTAAAAGTTCACAATGATTTACGATGGTTACATAGGGAATGCTTACATATAATATGTGCAATAAAGCAAAGATTCTAATAGACAGTAATAAATTAATTATGTATATTATAATATAGAATATAATATAAAATATATTGTTGAATTCGAAAACGAAAGAAAATGATAAAAATAATCATTTCTTTTACAATATAAATATCAAAATTTATAAATAGAAATAAATTATTTTATTCTAATCTATGAATTTATTATTTTATTGCGTTAATTGCAACTGACTTACTGTAAGAATCAAATATAGAGATAAAGGAAAATAAGAAAATATTTTTACTAATGTTTCAATAAACACAAAATTGTACAAACTATTATAAACATATTATAATATGTATAGTATGTAAATAATAATTCAATAAATATGAATAATTTGTAAAATACATATAGAAATTAATATTTCAAACTATATATATTAATGATATTAGCTATGATACATAGATTTAATTTAATATTTAATATATTAGTAATAATAAAAAATATAAATAATTTATATTGATTCCAAAAATCTCACCAAATTTCTCCGATTTTTCTGAACGATCCGAATGTAGGAAATCATTAAATCGTTTATAATTTCCAACATAGAAGATGATAAACTTAAAAGGGAGCATTAAAGGAGGCATTAAAAAGGACATTCATAGTTCCAATTTTATGGAATATAATTAATAATATATTTAAGATCGTCTTAGGCGAATTATAGATAACACTTAGCTAATGAAATAATCATACAGCTTTTCATATCAAACTTAATTATTAATAATTTGTCTTATTAAATAACAAGAAATAAAAATATAAATTGAAATATAAATATCACTTGATGAATTAATATTTATTACATTATGTAATATAATAAACATGAAATACTTTACTTTTATAATTTTTCCTTTGATTCTGATTATGCCACAGTTTTTCTGTTATCAGCAGCGTACTCGATAGCAACTCAATGAAACACATTTCTCTTACAAAAAGCGTAATGAAATAGCAATTTATATTACGTCATTCATCGACAGCTGTGATGAAGAGCCTTTTGAAGAAATATTGAAAATATGTCCTGATCAGTTTCTTATCTTATCTCTTTCTCTATTTAATGTTATATCTTCCCTCCAAAATATCTTAATGTTATATCTTCCTTCTAAAATCGATTTAATTCTTGTTCATTGCAT
>Ga0157364_1000276_pt1 | contig 30617 bp, 26 predicted proteins | sample AttsexASBM2_FD_111476 | JGI IMG/M metagenome (GOLD analysis project Ga0157364, IMG submission 111476) | Fungus gardens microbial communities from leaf cutter ant in Ribeirão Preto, State of São Paulo, Brazil - Atta sexdens ASBM2 | ecosystem: Host-associated > Fungi > Mycelium > Unclassified ...
AGCAACCACTAATACCAACAGCAGTACAACACGTTTACGGATAATTTTTCGATATTCGGCACCGACGCCACGACCATCAGGGGCAACGGATTCTGTCACAGTACTCATTAATCATGTTTCCGCATTCTGAACTAACAACATTGTTTTGTGCGGCTTTGCTGTCGCCGAAATCAGTAACCGGCCGCCTTCGCCGTGAAAATGACAGCCTGACCGTCTTTGTTCACCCGCGACAAAATATAATAATAATCATTCCGAATGATACCGCGAAACTATCCGAATACAACGCTAAACAGTTTACACAACGTTAATGACGGAGATAAAACCCCGAATAGGCATTACTGCCCCTGGCCACCTTTCACTCACTGAGATATATCAGCTTGATGATATTTACGTATAGTTACATTCGTCTATTACCCTCTTCAGAGCTCAAGGGTTAATAATGGTTATGATATCGATTCTCATTCAATGCTTTCGTCATTGTGCCTGAAGGGCTTTCAGGCCATCAGCGACGGGGCTTATAAACTCCAGGAATACTAATGAAAAACGCCAAACCCTCTTTTCACAGTGTCGTGCGCGCAGCCCGCTATAGCCTACTCGCAAGTCTGTGTTTCTCATCACTGTCGGCACTGGCGACGGATTACCCGCTGACGGTGAAAGATATGGATAACCAAACGGTGGTGATTAACCATGAGCCGCGGCACATCATCCTACAAGATGGGCGTGATATCATGGCATTGGCATTACTGGATCGTGAAAATCCGTTCTCGCGGGTGATCAGCTGGAACAACTTGATCAAAAGGCAGGACGGCCAAGAGTGGGCAGTATTAAAAGGAAAATGGCCACAGGCGGCAACGATCCCGGATATGGGCTTCTCTGATCAAGGGGAAGTGAATACCGAAACGGTGATCGCCAGTCACCCAGACCTGCTGATTGCCCAGTTGCGTGCTAAACCGGCACTGGAACAGACCGGTGTATTACAGCGTTTCCGGGAACTGCATGTGCCAGTGCTGTTCCTCGATTATGAATTGCATCCCATCCAGGACACAGTGCCGAGTATCACCCTGTTAGGGAAAGTCCTGAATAAAGAAAGCCAGGCCAAAGCCTTTACCGATTTCTATCAGCAACGTTTGCAACAGATTGACAACGTGGTCAGCAAGGCACAGAAAAAACCCTTAGTCTTTATCGAACCCATTGCTGGAAACTCAGATAACTGCTGTTTCACCCACGGCAATAATGGCTGGGGTGGACTGGTCGCTGCCGCCGGTGGGATTAATATCGGTTCAGAACTGTTAACCGGGTCTTCCGGCTTTATTAATCCAGAAAAAATCATTGCGATGCGCCCAGACTGGTATCTGATGACCGGCTCTAAACGTGGTGCTGCCGGTAATCCGGTACTGCCTTTCGGCTACAATACTCAAGTCTCGCAAATCAAAGCCAGCTTCGATAACCTGCTAAAACGCACCGCCGTTGCCACCATCCCGGCGGTCAGTGAAGGCCATGTCGGTGGCGTCTATCACCATTTTTATAACCACCCTTGGAACATCATCGGTATCGAAATCCTGGCCAAGTGGTTCTACCCGCAGCAGTTTGCTACCCTAAACCCGCTAGCGGATTACCACACTATCGTTACCCGCTTTACCGACCTACCGAATGACCCGGTAAATCTCGATTATTCACCGGTTAGTCAGTAACCCAGGGCGGAGAGGCCGACAACCTCTCCCCTTACACCTGACTGCGGTACGCCAGCAGGAACGTCTCCAGCGTATCTTCAACCCAACGTTCAATCTGCCCTTCTGTCGGCGATGCCGCGGGATGAGTCAAAAACTCATTATAGGCCTCCCCCCGCAGCATACTGACAAACTGCCCGGCGGCGGCACGGCTGCCGGTACGTTGCAGTGAAATCTCCCCCACGTCAGCAGCATGTTTCAAGTGCTGCTCCACCATTTTGATAATGGTATCCGGACCACTTTTCCAAAAAATATGGCCCAATGCCGGAAAACGCTGACATTCACCGATCACCGCGCGGTACAACCCCATCCCCTGCGGTGACAGAATGATCCCTAGATAGGCATGCCCTAGGCGACGTAATGTGCCGCTTAGATCACCGGGGGTACAGGGGATATTGCTGACAGCACGGGTCATCATTGCGCATTGATAATCGATCACCGCACAGAATAACTCCTCTTTACTGGTATGAAAGGCATAGACTGTGGCCTTGGATACGCCAGCCCGCTGCTGGATCATATCGGTGGTGGCGGCAAAACCATGTTCAAGAAAGACTTCAGAGGCGGCCTGTAAGACAGCCAGTTGTTTTCCGGTCAGGGCGGTTTCCTGCATTTATTTTTCCTATAGTGTACTTGTCAGTACACCTGAAAATAGTGCTTATGCTACTACTATAACAAATAGTTATGACATGACATAACTTGACAATTCATTACGCATCTCATTTACTGTACCGAAGAGTACACTGTTTTTTCTCCCGTTGCGATTATTTACTAAGGTCATTCTATTTTATGGGCAGTTTCCGCATACCCCGTTCTCCGGCCCCCCTGTCGCTGGTGCTGTGTCTGTTGCTGACTGGCTGTCTTTCCTCTGCAGGCCGTGTGCCAGATGAAACGGTGCCTAACCAGCAAAGCAGCCAGTACTGGCAGAAAATTGCTGCGGGGATGCCCGCCATTAATCACGCTGCACCGACCACCGACTGGTGGACAGTATTTAATGACCCGCATTTAAACGCACTGGAAAGCGGCGCTAATGACAATAACCCTGACATTCTATTGGCCGCAGCCAGAACGGAACAGAGTGCTGCCATATCCGGCATGGTGGCCTCGGCCCTCTATCCACAGATTTCGGTAAACGGCGGAGAAAGCCGGGCCGCCATCAGTGCAGATTCCCCCAGTGCCCGCTTAGGTGCACCGGATTCTAGTCATGAGTCTTGGCATTTCGGGGCGACGGCAAGTTGGGAACTGGACCTATGGGGGCACCTGCATGATCTGCATACTGCGGCCGCAGAGAAAGTGCTGGCCAGTCAGTATGGCCGCGAGATGGTCCGCGTCTCGGTCAGCAGTGAAGTAGCCCGTCAATATATTCTGTTACGCGAAATGCAGGCAAGGGAACAGGATCTGTTAGCCGACCAGCAGATCGCCGAGAAGATGCTGTCCATCGCACAAAGCCGTCAGCGTAACGGTGTCGCCACCCTGAATGAACCGGCGTCAGCTAATGCCGACATTCAAGAAATCAGTGCCCGTCTGGTGGCGCTGCAACAGCAGAAAAACCTGCTGATGAATAGCCTGGCACTGCTCTCCGGTCTGGCGCCACATCAGCTGGATACTGGCCTGCACACTGCCCCCCTGCCGCAGATACCGACACAAATTCCAACCGGCGTCCCCTCTGAACTGGCTCGCCATCGCCCTGATATTTTGCAAGCAGAAGCGGAACTGCGTTCGGCGATCGCGGGGACTCAGGCAGCCAAAGCGGATTTCTATCCGCGTATCGGACTGAGCGCCGAAGCTGGCTATGAAGCCTTTAGTTTTGCCGGACTTAGCGGTAAAAACTCCCGTTTCTACGGTATCGGGCCGACCTTATGGCTGCCGATCTTTGAAGGTGGACGGCTGAAAAGTCAGTTAGCGCTCAATCAAGCCCAACAGAAAACGGCCGCCCTGAATTACCGAAAAACGGTATTACAGGCGTGGCATGAAATTATCAATGCCCTTGATGAGCTGAATAATCAGCAGCAACAGCATCCAATGCTCGTGGCCGCAGAGCAACAGAACCGCATTGCCCTACAAGTCGCGGAAGAGTCTTGGCAGCAAGGGGCGGGTGAATTTAGTGCTGTCCTGCTGGCGCACCGTACTCTACTGCAAAGTCAACTGGCCGTGACCCAGAACAATGCCGCCATTGAACTGGCGATGGTCACGCTCTACCGTTCACTGGGTGGCGGCTGGCAGACAACGCTACCCACACCGGGAGCGGGTTCATGAGTCAGCCAGAGCAAAAAAAGCCCGCCCCCCAGCCCGAATTTGGCTTACGCATCGCCTGCGGATTGCTGGGTGTACTGTTGGCCGCCATCATTTCTGGATTGAGTGAGCGTCTTCCCGGCCTCGCATTGGTGGACATCAGTGGTGCTCATGGCTTCAGCCATGACGGGGCCTCTTGGCTAAATACCGCCTATTCGGCCGGAGAAATTTCGGTGATGCCTTTCGCGACCTGGTTTGCCATCACCTTTTCGCTGCGTCGTTTTCACCTGATCATGTTAACCACGACCCTGCTCCTGGCGGCTATCCTGCCCTTTATGCAAAGCCTGCCAGCGATGATCACCATCCGCGTAGTGCAGGGCATTTCTGCTGGGGCGCTGATCCCGCTGTTGATGATGTCGGCACTGCGCTTTTTGCCGCTTTCCATCCGTTTACACGGGCTGGCGCTGTACGCAATGACCGCCACCTTTGCCCCAAATATTTCGTTGTGGCTCACCTCACTGGCGGTGGATACGATGTCTGACTGGCGCTGGGCCTTCTGGCTAGTGATCCCACCAGGGCTGATCGCCATGGCGTTGGTCGCCTGGGGGATCCCCGTGCTGCCTCAAGCGCATCAGCGCATTAAAAATGCAGACTGGTTCGGTATGGCATTTGGCGTGCCCGGGCTGATGCTGCTGGTGGTTGGGTTGAGTCAGGGTGTCCGCCTTGACTGGTTGTGCTCACCCCTGATTAAGGAATCACTGTTTGCCTCACTGATCCTCTGTACCGTTTTTCTGGTCAGTGAATTCTTTCATCCGGCCCCTTTTATTAAGTTGCAGCTGTTGGCGCGTCGGAATATCTGGCTGGGGTTTGCCCTGTTCTTCTGCATGCTGATCCTAATGGGCAGTGCAGTATCACTGCCGGCGACGGTGCTGGAGAGCCTGCAAGGTTTTCGTCTGGCCCAGGTGGCTTCAATGGGGCTGATCGTCGGCCTGCCGCAAATAGTCCTCGGACCGCTGGTGGCACTGTTGCTCTATCGTCCGTGGATTGATGCCCGCAAACTGTTTGCCCTGGGACTGCTGCTGATGGCACTCTCCTTCTGGATAAATATCCGTATCACCGACCAATGGATGACTGCACAGTTTATTACCTCAATGGTGCTGCAGGCCTTCGGCCAACCGCTGGCGGTCATTTCGCTTCTTTTTCTCGCCACCAGTGTGGTACAGCCGATGGAAGGTCCCTACGTTTCGGGGACTATCAATACCTTACGTGCCGCCGGAACCGTGTTTGGCTCAGCATTGATTGGTCAGCTCAGCTTTTTACGCGGCAGTTTTCACCGCGAAATGCTGCTGAATAATCTCGGTTCCCGCTGGCCGGCTGACAGTGGAAATTCGACGCTGAGCCAAGTCAGCGGCTGGGTCAGCCAGCAGGCTGCCTTGCTATCTGCAGCAGATATTTACGTTATTTTTGCCATTGCCACCTTATTGCTGATCCCGGGCGTACTGAGTATGACCTATATTCCTGCTCCGCGTATCCCGGCGCCGGCTTCAGGATCCGATACCTCGTCAACCAAAAACCGACATGGATAACACAACCCGCTATGAGTAAATCATCCCGTTATAAAATCATCACTGTCGTTGTTGCTGTACTGGTGATCATCATCGCACTGTGGTTGTTTAACCGCCCAGAATCGGATGCGTCTTCGCAGAGTACCGATGATGCCTATATCCAGGCCGATATGACCACCATCGCCCCACGGGTGCCGGGGATTATTCGCCAAGTGTTGGTCGGCGATAACCAGACAGTTAAAGCTGGACAACTGCTGTTTACCCTTGATGACAGCGATTACCGGGTGGCGCTGGAACGTGCCAATGCCGGTATTCACAGTGCTAACGCGACCATTGCCTCGCTGAGAGCACAGATCCAGCGCCAGAGCAGTGAGCAGCAACAGGCCGTCGCGGCCATCAGCTCAAGTGAAGCAGACCTACAATTAGCGGTAGAAAACCGTCAGCGTTTCAGAAACTTAGCCCGTGACGGTGCCGGGACCCGTCAGTCACAGCAATCCGCCGAAGCCAGCTGGAAGAATGCGCAGGCCCAACTGATGAAAAACCGCGCAGCCCTACAGGGCATTAAAGATCAGACGGCAGTACTGGAGGCGGGTCTGGAAAAAGCCAATGCTGATTTGCAAATGGCTAATGCCGCCCGCACCGATGCACTACTGAATCTTTCCTACTGTCAGATCACTGCACCGGAAGACGGTACCGTCGCGCAACGTATCGTGCGCACCGGCAGTTACGCCCATGTCGGTGAAACGCAGTTAGTACTGGTGCCGCTGCATCGTCTGTATATTAATGCCAACTTCCGAGAAACCCAGTTAGCCCATGTGGTACCGGGACAGGATGTCAGTTTCCACGTCGATGCACTCCCAGATGCGACCTTCCACGGAAAAGTGCAAAGTGTCGCACCGGCCAGTAATGTCAGCTTTTCACCGTTGCCTGCTCACAATGCTTCCGGCAACTTTACCAAAATTGTCCAGCGTCTGACTGTCCGTATTGTTCCAGATGCTAACCAGCAAAACCTAGACCGCCTGAAAGTCGGGATGTCAGTCGAAGCGACGATTCATACCAATAATCATTAACGGTCCGCAAGGAGGTCACTATGCAGACAGGCTATCAGATCACCTTTTTTACCCAGCAAGATCGGGTCCATAAACAGCAGTCTCTGGCCCAGTGGCTGCTCGCGACAGCTCGGCAGTTGGGATTACGTGGGGCTACCCTGAATGGCAGTATCGGTGGATTTGGTCATGACGGCTGCGAACACAGTATTACAATGTTTGATGATTCTGATCAGCCAGTCCAAGTAGTGGTGGTGGTGACCGAAGAACAGGCTCGCCAACTGTTCGCCCTCCTCAATCATGAGCAGGTATCGGTTTTCTATACCCGTACTGAGGTCTCGTTTGGCCTCAGCGATCATTACCCGGGGTAAATTCCTTGCGGCAGATTTGTTTCTAAACCTGGGAAGGCTTACAGCGCGCTTTCGCTGAAGCCATTTCGTAATAACTGCCACAGATGATGGGCAGCGGGAGTAAAACGGCGATCTGAATTTCGCAGTAAGTGGCACTGGGTTTCCTGGGCTATCGGATGAGCGATCGGGACAGCCATCAACTGACCGGTAGCAATCAGCGGACCTGCTGCTTTTGCCGACATACAAGCAATCCCCAGCCCGGCGGCGCTCAGCTCCATTGCTGTCGAAAATAGATTGCAACGATAGGCCGGCGTGAAGTTCAGCCCCCTACTGCGGAATATTTCATTAATATACTGCTGCAGGCCAAAATGCTCGGTCAGAGCGATCAATCGCTGGTCTGCCAGTAATTCTGGAGAAATACATTGCTGACTGCTCAGTGGATGTTGCGGTGACATCACTGCACAAACTGGTCCCCAGTAAAAGCTGTGCCGCTTCACTTCCGGGCTACCAATGGGTCCGAATGCCAGTGCCATATCCGTTTCACCGTGGATCACCGCATCTAGCATCTCCTGCATGCTGGCAACACTGAGATCAACAAATACTTGCGGAAAAATTCGAGAAAAAGGCGTCATGATCTGTTCGACAAAAGTACTTACCAGTCCACCTCCGATCTTTACCGCAACGGTTCCTCCCCGCATATAACGCAGGTCTTTTAACTGGCTGGCCAGTTTATGCCGCCGTTGTCGGCTTTCAGCATAGTCTTCTGACAGTAACCGTCCGGCCTCCGTCAATACAACAGTCCTGCCCCGCCGCTCAATCAATGGCAGCTGTAATTCGCGTTCCAGACGCGAGATATTACGACTGATCACCGAAGGATTCACCCCAAGAATATCCGCCGCACGCCGGATGCCGCCATGAATACCAACTTCATACAGATAACTGATGGGTTTTTCCTGAAGCATAAGAGTGGTCATGCCCTGAATTGTTGATATTAAAGCAACAATATCACTATCTCCCGGACATTTATATTCTGTTTACCGTTATCGATAATCAGGAAAGGGCACCCTGAGTGTCTAAAAAAAACAACAATATCGCAGTACTAAAGGGTAGAGGATAAGGCGATACCGGCCAGCTAGATTTACGTGCAGATACCACAGAGATCACCGCTAGGTGTCAGCATAGACTGCCATAGTGTGCTTGTCAGTCGCCGTATTTTCCCAGCTCTGCGCATGTTCCAGAAGCACCTCTGAAGGGAGAGGCTGCAGAGAGCTATTAGATGGCCTAGCGCAGTGCCATTCTTCTGCCTGAACGGTACAGCAGCCCCAAAAATACACAATAAGAGGGTAATAATGACAAAACACACCATCTCCCACCAAACTCCTGACCCGGAGCAGGCCTACGGAAATGTCACACTGAAAGGCTGGCTGTCTCTGATTGCCGTATTGTTAGTCTTTTCAGGATTATTTTTTAACGTTAAAGAAAGGCCCTGGCTGGGTGCCTTCGATTTCACCACCCTCAGCGGCGCTTTTGGCACCATAAAGGGCGCTTCCTCCACCTTTACCGGCAGTGGCGGTTTAGGGGCCAAGGCCGGATTTCTGTTTGCTTTATCACTGGTACCAACGGTTATGCTGGCCCTAGGGTTACTGGAAATTTTTACCCATTATGGCGCAATACGTGCCGCACACCGCCTGCTGACCCCGCTACTTAAGCCGCTACTGGGACTCCCGGGCTTTACCGGGCTGGCCTTAATAACTGATCTACAAAGCACAGATGCCGGCGCTGCCTTGAGTAAAGAGCTTTATGACAGTAAGCAAATCACCCGTAAACACGTCGTCATCATGGGTTCTTGGCAATATTCCGGTGCTGGGCTAATTAATAACTATTTTGCGATCGGTTCCGCGTTATTCACCTCGGTCACCACGCCTCTGATCATTCCGCTTATCCTGATGTTTATTCTGAAATTTGTCGGCGCTGCTTTCACACGGCTGATCCTGAATACCGTTTATAAGAAGGATTTTATTAATGAATAATTCGCTTCCTACCCACAGTAATCCGTTTGATATTTTTGTAACAGGTGCCCGTAAAGGCTTTCACATCGCCATTAATAACCTGATGCCGAATGTCATCATGGCCTATGTGATCGCAGAGATCTTAAACCTGTTAGGCGTGATGCAGTTTATCGGCCATTTATGCGCGCCACTGATGGGATTATTCGGACTGCCGGGTGAAGCCATTACTGTATTACTGACCTCCTGGCTTTCTTCTTCGGCCGGTACCGGCGTTGCTGCCAGCCTGCTAGCTACCGGTAAGCTAGATGCGACTCAGATTACGATCCTTATCCCAGCGATCTTTCTGATGGGGTCACAGCTACAGTATATGGGGCGGCTGCTGGGGGTAGCCGATGTGCCGAAAAAATACTGGCCACTGCTAATGTTGGTTAGCTTGGGGAATGCCATTATTTCTATGCTGGTGATGCGGCTCTGCGCCTGACACACCTCTTAACCCTTTACGCCTTTAAGGAGCAGAAAATGTCTCGGACGTTAACGCATTTTTCAGTGTTACATGAGATCCCGGAGCTGGGGTTTCAGGAAGTGAAAACCTCAGCCTACATCGCCAGCGCCCTTGAGCAGGCAGGCTTTAAAGTGACCCGACAGGTCAATGGCACCACTGGCATTATCGCCGAACTAGACAGCGGAAAGCCTGGACCGGTCCTAGCACTACGTGCCGATATGGATGCTCTCGGCCATATTATTGATGGCCAGCAGGTGGCTCGCCACACCTGTGGCCATGACGGACACTCCTCAGTAGTACTAACAGCGGCGGAAGAAATTATCAGTGAAGGACTGGTGAGAAAAGGTCGCCTGAAAATTCTGTTCCAACCAGCAGAAGAGCTAGGTACCGGTGCAATTGCCATGGTCGAAGGCGGTGCGCTGGATGACACCGACATGCTGCTCGGCTTTCATCTTCGCCCTATCGAAGAGTGCCAAAAAGGACAGGCCGTCGCCGCCATGCACTACTCTGCCAGTGCTACTTTGGAAGCGATATTCAGTGGACAGGCGGCCCATGCTGCCCGCCCTCACCTGGGGGTCAACGCCTTGGATGCCGCGGCTCTGGCCGTGCAGGCGGTGAATGGAGTGCATCTCTCTCCTTCCCTGACCTACAGCGCCAAGGCCACACGCTTTCTCTCCGATGCCGGCGTCACCAACTCTATTCCGGCAGATGCCCGAGTCTGCTGGGATCTGCGCAGCGCAGACAATGACGCGATGAAACAACTGAAACAAAAAGTGATCACCGCCATCACCGGCAGTGCTTCAGCAGTCGGTGCCGAGGTGGAGGTGACGCTATTGAAAGAAATGCCTGCGGCCATCTTGGATCCACAGGCCACGGCGGTTGTCAGTCAGGCCATCAGTGAGGTATTGGGTGAAGAGGGACTGATCGCGGCTAAAACTACCCCCGGCAGTGAAGATTTTTTCCATTATCTGCGACTTTGTCCACAGGTTAAGGGAGGCTTCTGGGGACTGGGTGCCAATCTGACGCCGGGCTTACATCATCCGGAGATGCACTTTGATCGCGATGCACTGGCCATCGGTGTCAAAATATTTAAAGCCAGTGTCGTACAGGTATTGGGGTAATCGGACTGGACGCCCGCTGTCACGCAGCGGGCTGCAACCTTCTGCTACATTCAGAAACGTTAATTGTCTGGAGCCCTGTCCCGTGACCCGGAATGATAGCGTCTGTCTTTTCTTGACCCTGATCCGGAGATCCCTATGGCTTTTTTAAAAAAGCACAACCGCTCCCCTTTTTCCCTATCATTACTAACGTTGGCCCTGTTAAGCCCTCTAAGTACCTTGGCTGCGGGCTCAGCCTGTTCTTTGTCTTTGAAAGCCGGTACGGCTTCAGTCACCACTGCGCTGCAACATGCGATTGACCAGTGCAGCCGTCATGGCGGCGGGACAGTGACACTGCCCGCCGGGACATGGATCAGCGCACCAGTCACCCTAAAAAGCCATGTCACCTTGCATCTCGCGGCTGGCAGTACCCTACAATCTACCGGCCATCCACAGGATTTTGTGCCGGCGTTTATCAGCCAACCCACTCATCCCCGCGAAGCATTGATCATCGCCAATCACGCCCAAGATGTCGCCATCACCGGTCCGGGTACGGTTGATGGTCAAGGGCAACACGCCTGGTGGCCGATGGCGACAGATGCCCGTAATCACCTAAAACAGGGTGATGTCCGCTGGTTTGAACGTCACTGGAAAGGGGTCCCACCGGCGAATGGCATGCCACGGCCGTGGCTGATTGAATTCAATCATGTCCAAGATGGCTATATCCGCGACCTGCATATAGTCAATTCACCGATGTGGAACCTGGTACTGCGTAATAGCCAGCACATCACGGTCAGTCATAGCAGCATTATTAACCCACCAGACTCACCAAATACCGACGGTGTGGATGTGGTATCGTCGCAAAATGTGTCATTGAATCATCTGAAACTCTCCACCGGCGATGATGATATCGCCATTAAATCTGGGCTGGCATCCACCGGTAAGGCGCCATCCAGCGCCAATATTCGTATTGAAGAGACTGATATTGCCCGTGGTCACGGATTATCGGTCGGCAGTGAGACCGCCAATGGTATCGGCAGTGTCACGCTGCGCAATGTGACCTTCAACGGCACCGAAAATGGCCTGCGTATTAAGTCAGGCCGAGATCGTGGCAATAAAATCGGCCCCGTTTTGGCCGACAATATTCGAATGAACCACGTCAATGTACCGCTGGTAATCACTGACAGCTATGGCGGTAACGGCGGCTATTCGAAACAGAGCCTGACGCCGTTGCCAGCAGCGCCCGTCTCGGCACTGACACCGTTTATTCATGATGTCACTATCCGTCATCTTATCGCGAAGAATGCGGGGATGGCCGGGATGATCAGTGGTCTGCCGGAGGCGCCATTACAGAATATCCAATTGCAGGATATCGAGATTGATGCACCGCATGCCTTACAAAGCCGCTATGTGAACGGTGCACTGAGCAATGTCCGTGTCGTGTCACACAGCAAAGCGCTTCCTCTTCAACAAGGCCCAGATAGCCACTGGTCAAAGGGCTGACCCTTACCCCTGCTGGGGGAAGTGAACGTATCGCCTTCGCCGCGGGCAGTACTAAGTTCCAAGCGATACAGACAGTATGGCGGGGGCACTGGATCATGGCCTGGTCACCGACAAAGAAACTGTACGGCGACAGCTGTTTAATCACTCATGATGCTTAGCCCGCAGCAGCCGTAGAAACATTGCCCGCCTGTGCTGGGGGTGATACTATCCCTCAGCCGTTTAGACGGCTAAATAACACATCATTCGGAACAGAAGGAAGCGGTATGTGGCAACAACGACTGGCGGAAGTAGTCACCGCCTGCCATTGGATCGGTAATAAAGGTTGGGCACCTGCCACCGGCGGGAATATGTCCATTCGTCAGGACGAGCAATGGTGCTGGCTCAGCGAGTCAGGTCGTGACAAGGGCAGTTTAACCACAGAGGATTTTCTGCAGGTAAATATTGAGACCTTAGAGGCCCCTTCGGGACGTACACCCTCTGCTGAGACCGGCCTACATACCTTGATTTATCGTCTATTTCCGCAGGCCAATGCGGTTTTGCATGTGCACACGGCCAATGCTACGGTCCTGTCACGACTGGAAACCGGCGACCAGTTGCTGCTAAGCGGTTATGAAATGCAAAAAGCACTCAGTGGTCAGCAGAGCCACTTGGACACCGTTCCCATTGCCATTTTTGACAACGACCAAGATATCGCCGCCTTATCAGAACGGATTTTCGCCACTGCTCAGCAACAGCCTCTCCATTACGGTTTTCTACTGCGTGGCCACGGCCTTACCTGTTGGGGTAAAGATGTCAGCGAAGCACGTCGCCATCTGGAAGGGCTGGAGTTCCTATTTGACTGTGAATTGAAACGCCGTCTGTACGCTGGCCGTTGACCCTCTCCCTTTGATCACTCTCGCGGATAATGAATAATAATGAAAACTGAGCAGTCACTGACCTCCACCCACTGGGGCACCTATCAGGTTGAGGCCGACGGTGAAAAAATCATCGCCATGACGCCGGTCTCCTGGGATAAAAATCCGTCCCGTATCGGCCAGTCAATGCCGGAAGCGATCACCGGTAATACCCGTATTCGTCGCCCGGCTGTGCGCCTCGGTTATCTAAAAAATGGCCCTGATTCCCGTGAAGGACGTGGCAAAGAGCCCTTTGTCGAAGTCAGCTGGGAGCAAGCGCTGGCGCTAGTGGCCCGCGACATGCAATCGGTCAAAGCACGCCACGGTAATGAGGCGATCTTTGGCGGCTCCTATGGCTGGGGCAGCGCCGGACGTTTTCACCATGTGCAGAGCCAGTTGCACCGGTTTCTAAAAGGCTTTGGTGGCTACACAGCCAGTACCAACACCTACAGCAGCGCCGCAGGCGAACGGATCCTGCCGCACATTATTGGCCCGCTGAGCCCACTGCATAAGCAACATACCCATTTTTCAGTGCTGGCGGAACACTGCGAAGTGTTTATGGCCATCGGCGGATTACCGGTTCGCAATGCCCAGGTCAATGTCGGTGGGGCCAGCGACCATATGCTGAAACACTGGTTAGAGGAGATGCAGGCGAAGGGTGTCAAGTTTATCAACGTCAGCCCAGTGAAAAATGACCTGAGTGCGGTCAGCAATGCCGAGTGGCTAGCGGTTAAACCCGGTACCGATACCGCGCTATTGCTGGCGCTCTGCCAAACTCTTATCCGCGAAAATCTGCATAATCAGTCGTTTATCGATAGCCATACCGTCGGTTTTGAGCCTCTGCGCCGTTATCTGCTGGGGGAAACCGATGGTATTGAGAAAAATGCTGACTGGGCTGCCCCCATCACTGGCCTGAGTGCTACGCAGATCACCGAGCTGGCCCATACCCTGGCCCGTCATCGCAGCATGATCAATATCTCTTGGTCGATTCAGCGTTCACGCCAAGGAGAACAGGCTTATTGGGCCACCGTTGCCCTGACAGCGCTGCTCGGACAGATTGGTACGCCAGGGGGCGGTTTGGCCTTCGGTTATGCTTGCACCAACCTGGCAGGGGCCGACCGTGTCGCCTTCTCCGGGCCGCGTCTGCCGGCTGGGGAAAATAAGGTGAAAACGGAGATCCCGGTGGCGCGGATCTCAGACCTGCTACTCAATCCGGGAGGTGAATACCAGTTCGACGGTAAAGATTGCCGTTTCCCAGATATCCGCTTGGTCTATTGGGCCGGTGGTAACCCGTTCCACCATCATCAGGATCTCAACCGCCTGGTTGAGGCGTGGCGCCGTCCAGAAACCGTGATCGTCCATGAGCAATACTGGACTGCCCAGGCAAAATTCTCGGATATCGTCCTACCGGCGACAACAGTGCTGGAGCGTAATGATATTGGTAGCGGTAGCCATGATGGCTTTATGGTGGCGATGCGCCAACATATTGCCCCAGTCGCCGAATCCCGTGATGATTATGCGATTTTCAGTGATCTCGCGGCCCGTCTCGGCTTTGCTGAGCAGTTTACTGAAAACCGCAACCCGGAACAGTGGCTGCGCCATCTGTATGATGAGTCCCGCCCGCGGGCATTACAGGAAGGGATTGAACTGCCACCTTTTGATGAGTTCTGGGAACAGGGAAAACTGGAATTTAAACGTCCGGAAACGCCACAAATCTTCCTCGAGGCATTCCGCCGGGATCCGCAGCAGAATCCGCTGTCGACCCCGTCAGGAAAAATCGAGCTGTATTCTGAGACCATTGCCGCCTTTGGCTACCGCGAATGCCCTGGCTATCCGTTCTGGGACCCACAGGAAGCCGAATATCAGCAGCAACAGGCAACAGAATGGCCACTGCACATGCTGTCTAGCCAGCCCCGCACCCGCCTACACAGCCAGTATGATCATGGCAGTGTCAGTCGTAGCACCAAAGTGCAGGGCCGCGAACCAGTGTGGATGCATCCGCAGGATGCGGCAGCACGGGGGATCAGTGAAGGATCGGTGGTAAAAATCTTCAATCAGCGCGGGGCAATCCTCGCGGGTGTGCATATCAGTGACCAGATCCGCCAAGGGGTTATCCAAATCTCCACCGGTGCTTGGTATGATCCTCAGGACCCATCAGTACCAGGTTCACTGGATAAACATGGCAATCCAAACGTATTGACCGAAGATCGCGGCAGTTCACGACTCGGTCAGGGATGCAGTGCCCAAAGCTGTAAAGTTGAGATTGAAGCCTGGACCCAACCACTGCCAGAGATCACCGCCTTTTCTCCACCGCCTTTTGTCACACACGATTAAGTCAGTACAGACCCCCGGTAGTTACGCTGCCGGGGACTCAAAAAGACTTAGGGCTCGCCGTTCTCATCGTAGTGAATGTCGATAGCAGGCGGCCGGTAACCGCTAGGCAATCCCTGCCTATACCGCTATAGCGTGCTCCATCTTTTCTTCAGGGCATAAAAAAACGCCTGTCACAAAGCATGTGACAGGCGTTTGCTGAACGTCATTGAAGCAGACTATACGAGCTGTGCGCGGCGGCGACTGAGCAGTGGGTAAGCAATGCCCGTCACGACCATACTGATCACCCAAGAGATATCTACCCCAGGGATCATGTTGGCGTAAGGCCCTGAGAAAAAGGCATTGGAGACAAACGGGATTTGCACCACAATTCCTAGGAAGTAGACCGCCAGGGCGAGCACATTGGCCCGACCATAAATCCCGCCGTCGGCACTGAATATAGAGCGAATATCATACTTCATACGCTTAATTAGGTAGAAGTCGATAAGATTAATCATACTCCACGGGATCAGCACAGAAATCAGTGCAAAGATTAGGTTCAAGAACAGGCTGACGAAATCGCCCGCCGCTGCCAATGCCACCAGTGAACACACCACTAAAATCACCAGCGAAGTAAATACCCTGACTTTCAGAGCCGGTTTCCATGCCGGGAAAAAGGTCTGTACCGAGGAGATAATCGATAAGGTACCTCCATACAGGTTCATCGAGTTATGGCAGATGATATTGATTAAAAACAGGATGATCAGTACCGGTCCGAAAACTCCCGTTGCTTCTCTGGAAGCCACCATGGTATCTGTGCCGGCCGGCACTAAGCTGACCGCCAGCATACCGAATAAAAACGCCAGAATCGTGCCGCCACAGGTCCCCAGATAGGTATAGATAAAGGGTTTGAAGACCCCGATTTTTGCCGGTAGATAACGGGAATAGTCAGAAGTATAGGGTGAAAAACTGATTTGCCAGACCGCGCCGATACAGAAGGTACCAAACCAACCGGCAAAGGAGAAACCACCACGGGTAAAGAAATCAGCAGGCAAATCATGAAGCAGCATGATGGCGATACCGATCAGTAAAGCGGCACCCATCACCCAGGCGCCAATATAGTTAATTTTATGGATAAACCGGTAGCCGATAACCCCAATTAGAGTTGCAGCAACAGCGCCAATCAGCGTGGCGGCATGCAACGGAACATCCGGAACCATATTATTAATAATTCTGCCCGAAAGTGTGATATTGGAAATAAAGAACCCAAGATAAATCACTGACGAGAAAAAGATTAATAATAAAGAACCGTAGCGTCCGAACTGTGCCCGACTCTGCAGCATCTGTGGAATTCCGACCTGAGGTCCCTGGGCCGACGTTAGGGCCAGGAAAATACCCCCAAACAGATGCCCGAAAATAATGGCACTGATCGCAGAAGCCATATTCAGATGATAAGTTTCAGTGGCTACCGCCCCTGTGGAAACCGCCAACGGTGCGATATTTGTACAAAACCATAGCGTAAATAAGCTTTTGACCTTTCCTTGTCGTTCCTCTGGTTTTACATAATCAATCGATTTATCTTCGATTAATTGAGAATTTTCTTGCGATGTCGTCATTACTTTTGCCACTCTTCACGTTTTTATCATCCTGATTGTTGCCCCCTATAATAGAGAACTTTCATTTATATCCCAAACGATCCCTGAAATAAAATTCCATCTCATTCCAATTACTACCCCCTAAGTACCAATAATTTATCCATATAATGCAGATTTATAACGGATGATTTCATCGCTTTTACACATAATAAAAAAGTCATATGCCAGCAGAATAATGACCAGTAACTTACTGACGTGGCTGACTTTTTAAAAAATATCTTTCACTGATTATTTTTGTCATATTATATTGATGCCAACGATAATAATAACTTGGTAAAATATCTTGTTGAAATGAGTAATGGGGATAACACGTCATTAGGTCATTTTGAAGTAAAAGAGGCCGGTCAAAGCACCACATTGGCAGATTTATGCCGCGACAAGACGGAACCTACTCGCTGATATCCAGCAGTGCAACTGCCATAAACGGAACCTGATATCGCTGGCGACGGGTGAGTAGTTGTCTCTAATACCACGGGGTCCCCGCTGGCAGAATATCTGCCCGCCCCTCATACTTAACAGCGGTTTCAGAGCGGCCTTTCCGCTCTGTCTGAGTAAGGAGAAGGTAAAATGTCCCCTGAGCTGCGATTCTGCGCCAACCTGAAATGGCTGTTTACCGAACTGGCTTTTCCAGCGCGATTTGACGCTGCAGCAGCTGCCGGTTTCCGTGCGGTCGAGTACGCTTCCCCTTATGCTTTTAGCGTAGCGGATCAGCAGCATTGGCTCAGCAACAACGGTTTACAGCTGAGAGTGATCAATACTCCCACCGGTTCTGCAGGCACCCTGACCGCTTCCGGGCAAGCCTGTCATCCCCATTCGGTAGCCGCTTTTCAACGCGATTTTGCATTGGCCTTGGAGTATGCCACCGCGCTGGATTGTCCGATGATCCATCTGCAAGCCGGTATTCGGCCACCCGAGGTATCCGTCGACCACGCATTCGCGACCCTATGTCAGAATGTCAGTGATGCTAGCCAACTGGCCACCAGAGAGGGGATCACCCTATTGCTGGAAGCTATTAATCCGCAGGACATTCCGGGATATTTCCTGACTACCCAGGCGGCAGCATTATCGGTGATTAAACAAGTCGCCGCTCCATCAGTCGGACTATTGTTCGATATTTATCACTGTCAGCGAGCAGAAGGTGATGTCACTGCCCGTCTACGGCAGTATCTGCCCTGGGTCCGTCATGTTCAGGTCGCAGCTCCCCCGGATCGTAATGAACCCGGATGCGGTGAACTAAATTGGCCGTTTTTATTCGCGGAATTACAGCAACTGAATTATCAAGGCTGGATAGGATGCGAATATCGTCCTCAGGGCAGTACGGCCGTGGGGCTCGACTGGTTATTACCCTACACAACGCCGAGAAAATAGGCCTACATGACAAATCCACTTTTTGATTAACCTTACACAGGGAGTCTCAACGTGTCAGAAAAACTAATCAGTGCTGGCGAACCTGCGCCCTTTACCGTCCGTCGTGCTCAGGGTTCTTCACCGTTTTTATTGCTCTGTGACCACGCCGGTCGCCGTATCCCGCAAAAACTGGGTGGGCTCGGCATCAGTGAGGTAGAACTCAACCGCCATATCGGTTGGGATATCGGGGCGTTGGCAGTCTCAGAGCAGCTCAGCGATAAGTTGGATGCTACCTTGATCTCTCAGACTTGGTCACGGCTGGTGATTGACTGTAACCGGCCACCATCGGTTGAAAGTGCCTTTCCGGTGATCTCGGAAGCTACCCCTATTCCTGGCAACCAGGGCTTGTCTGATGAGGACAAGGCGATACGCCGTCGAGAAATTTTTGACCCTTATCATACTGAAATCCGCCAACTGATTGAGCAGCGGCGTCAGCGGGGCCAGCCAACCTGTATTATCGCTATGCACAGCTTTACGCCGGTATTTCTGGATGTGCCGCGCCCTTGGCATATCGGCTTGCTGTATCACCGTCTGAAGGCCTATCCACAGGCACTACTGGCACAGCTCCGCACCCAGCCAAACTGGGTGGTGGGTGATAACCAGCCTTACTCAGTCTCGGATGCCACCGACTATGCCATTCCGCAACACGCTGAGAGAAATGGTCTGCCTTCGGTCGCCATCGAGATACGTCAGGACCTGATCGCTGATGCCGCAGGCCAAGCAGAATGGGCTGAATCCCTAGCCCCGCTGTTACAGGCAGCTTGGCAGAACTACTGCAACACGCCGTCACACTAATCGCCACACCGGATGCCCGACTGTCATCGGTCGGGCCAGTCGAGCGAGCATATCCGTAGAGATAATGGCAATTTCGTGAAAATGGACTATTTTGGGGAAGATAATGACTTATTTGCAGGTATCATAGGGAGAAACGAACTTCCCACATCAAAGCGGGCAGTTATTCCCAATGGCTACGCTTACTTGAAGCAGTGATATATCCCACATAAATACAAATTATCAGTACATCATATCAATATAAGAATAAATCTCAGCAAAACTGGCCCAAAACTTGCTAAGGTTAGCCTCCGTATACTAAGGTAAATATACGTCAATAAGCATTGACCTGAAATTTGTCCGCGTTACTGGCTTCTTATAGCTTTCATTCCCCCTCTTTTGATACAGCACCATTTCTGGCAACGAAAGCTATAAGGCGGCCTCATCATAAAACGTTATGAGGAATCTATGACGAGTAGTACCACTGATAAGCAGAAGAAACCCTTCTGGAACAAGAAACAACAGAAAGAGCTGACTGTTGACGATATCACTATCGTTGATAACGAGATGCTGAAGCGCGCTGTCGGTGCTGCCGCCCTAGGTAATGCCATGGAGTGGTTTGACTTTGGTGTCTTCAGTTACTTAGCGGTAACTATCGGTAAGGTGTTCTTCTCGAATGCCAGCTCTGCCGCCCAGCTGATTGCCACTTTTGGTACCTTTGCTGCGGCTTTCTTGGTGCGTCCAGTAGGCGGCCTAGTCTTTGGCCCACTGGGTGACCGTTATGGTCGTCAGAAAATCTTAGCCATCACCATGATCATGATGGCGATTGGCACTTTCTGTATCGGTCTGATCCCTTCTTACGACAGTATCGGTATCATGGCACCGATACTGCTGCTGGCTGCCCGTCTGTTACAGGGCTTCTCTACCGGTGGTGAATACGGCGGTGCGGCGACCTTTATCGCAGAATACTCTACCGATAAACGTCGTGGCTTTATGGGCAGTTTCCTTGAGTTTGGGACCCTAGGGGGTTACCTGCTAGGTGCCGGTCTGGTGACCGGTTTAACCTACGCCATGCCTGCTCAGACGATGCTGGATTGGGGGTGGAGAATTCCATTCTTTATCGCGGCCCCTCTGGGTCTGTTCGGTCTGTATCTGCGTCTGAAACTGGAAGAAACTCCAGCATTCCAACAGCATATGGAAAAACAAGAAGCGCTGGAACACAGCAAGCCTCGTCTGGGACTGTTCCAGATGCTGGCAAAATACCGTGCACAGATGCTGAAATGCATCGGTTTGGTACTGCTGTTTAACGTCTCTAACTATATGCTGACCTCTTACATGCCAAGCTATCTGACCGGTATCCTGCACCTTAGTGATCTAAGCAGCCTGATCTTGGTAATGGTGGTGATGTTTGTGATGATGCCACTGACACTGATGTGGGGTCACTGGACCGATAAGGTCGGCCGTCGTCCGGTAATTGCCGCCGGCTCAATCGGTCTGATTGTCCTGTCGATTCCTTGTCTGATGCTGATCTGTTCAGGCAGCATGTGGGGCGTGTTTGCCGGTCTGATTATCCTTGGTTTTGTTCACACCTGTTTCAGCGGCACCATGCCAGCCACCCTGCCAGCACTGTTCACCACCGATATTCGTTATAGTGCACTGGCGATCGGTTTTAACGTGTCAGTGTCACTGTTTGGTGGTACCACACCGCTGCTGGCAGCCTGGCTGGTCGACAAGACCCACAACCTGATGGTGCCCGCGTATTACCTGATGGTGGCCGGTGTGATTGGACTGATCACTGTGTTTACCCTGCGTGAAACAGCCAGCCGTCCGCTGCGTGGTTCAACCCCGGCAGTAGGCTCTAAAGCTGAAGCGATGAAGCTGATTAAAAAGCTGAAACGCCCTACTAAGAACACCGCGGCATAATCAGGCGCAATAAACAAAAAACCGAGCATTTGCTCGGTTTTTTTATGCCTGTTTTTGTGGCCTAGCGGTCGATAATCCGCCCTGCCTGCATGGTAACAGCGCGGTCACACATATGATCAATCACATCTGGGTCGTGACTGACCAACACCATCGTCAATTGATGCTCACGTTTCAAGTCGTTTAATAGGTTGAGAATCTCCGCCTGCACCGACATGTCTAGCGCCGAAGTTGGTTCATCCAGCAACACAATTGTCGGTTCGAGTAATAACGCACGCACAATCGCCACCCGCTGGCGCTGACCACCAGATAGCTGATGGGGATAACGGTCCATAAAGGCGGGATCTAATCCAACCTGCCGAAAACCCTGCTCGATGCGCTGCTCAATATTATCCAGTCCGAAACGTTTCAGCGGTTCTGCTAAGGTACGGCGCAACTGGTGGCGGGGATGCAGAGACGCATAAGGGTCCTGAAACACCATCTGCACCTCACGGCGCAAGCTGCCGCGGAATTCCTGACCAGGGGTAATCCGGTTCTCTGCCAGCACCATCTCTCCCTGCCAGTGCGGGTTTAATCCGGCCATGACCCACAGTAGCGAGGATTTGCCACATCCTGATGGCCCAACCAGCCCGAAGCACTCTCCAGCAGCAACCTGCAAATGAACATCCTCAACCACCTGACGAAACTGGTGGCCTTGCGGATGAAAAACATGAATGTCATTCAGTTGGATAATACTCATAACTGGGCCTCCAACGCATCCCTGTCGAGGGTCGGTAACCGCTGTCCTTTGGTCGCTAAGCTGGGACGGCAGGACCACAGGGTCCGAGTGTACGGGTGCGTTGCTCGCGGCAGCTCCGCCGCAGGGAGAGTATCCAGAAGATGCCCCTTATACATCACCATCACACGCTGACAATGATCAGCCACCTGCTGCAAGTCGTGGCTGATCAGTAGCAGTCCCATATTACGCTGTGAAATCAGATCCTGAATCAACGCCAAGACCTGATCACGCATCTTATGATCCAGGGCTGACGTCGGTTCATCTGCAATCAGAAACTGCGGATCCGTGATCAAAGCAATCGCCAGCATAATGCGTTGCCCCATTCCGCCAGAAAGCTGACCAGGGTAGCGTTTTACCAGTTGCTGAGGGTTCGGTAAACCGACCGCATCCAGCATCTCCAAGACTTTCTCACGGCGCTGGCGACGATTAAGTCCTGTGTGTAAGATCAGCGGCTCTTCCACCTGCCAGCCAATGGTCAAGGCCGGATTGAGGGCATACTTCGGGTCCTGCATCACCATTGCGACCTTACTGCCCCGCAGTTGGGTCCATTGCCGTGCCGACAGGGACAGTGCATCTTGCCCCGCTACTGTCAATTGCCGGGCGCTGATCTGCAAGGAGGGGGATAACAACCCCATCAGGCTGCGCGCGGTCAGGGATTTTCCGGAACCGGATTCCCCCACCAATGCCACCCGTTCTTGGCCAAGTGTAAAGGAGATATTGTCGACCAGCGTCCGCCCTTCCGGCAAGCCGATGGTCAGATGATCCGCGACAATAAACGGTGTCGATTCAGCTGTCATTACGGCTATCCAAGCGATCTCGCAGACCGTCACCAATAAAGTTAAAGGTCAGGCTGGCCAGTAAAATTGCACCACCCGGTGCAGCGGCTACCCACCACTGATCAAAAATCACTTTGCCGCCTTCGGCGACCATAGAGCCCCATTCAGCAGTAGGAGGCTGTACCCCCATACCCAGGAAGCCCAGACCGGCCGCAGACAGAATAATACCGCCGAGACTCAGGGCCGCACGCACCACTGCGCTGGGTAAGCACAACGGTAAAATGTGCCCCAACATCAGCGACATTCCACGGATCCCCTGCATTTTTGCAGCAGCCAAGTAATCACTGCGCCGCAATTGCAGCGTTTCCGCACGAGCCTGACGGGCAAACGGCGGCCAACTGGTCAGCGCCAGGGCCAACGCGCCATTTAATAATCCCGGTCCCAATACGGCTACCATTGCCAGCGCAATCACCAGACTGGGTAAGGCGAGGAAAATGTCGGTGATACGCATCAGGATGCGTTCCGTCCAGCCGCCGAGATAGCCGGCAGTGATCCCCACCGCCATGCCGACCGGGACCGTCAGGACCAAAATAAAAATCACTAGCAACAGGGTGGGACGGCTACCATAAATCACCCGCGATAACAGATCGCGGCCAAAACTGTCGGTTCCGAACCAATGCTGCCATGATGGGGCCATCAATCGGTCCGCCATCTGCTGGTTATTCGGGTCAAACGGCGCCAGCCAGGGGGCAAACAAGGCGGTAATGATTAGCACGCCGAGTAGAGTGAAACCTGCCACTAACAGCCAAGGCGTCTTTCTGCGGCGGCGTACCGCCTGTGCTCGGGTTAAATCAGTCATCGTGTTCCCGGACGAGTAAGCCAGACCAACGCATCGGTCAGTGCATTGATCAGGATAAAACAGGTACCAATCACCAGCGTGGTGCCGAGAATGGCAGGAAGATCGGAGGCAAACAGGGCATTGGTCAGATAGCGTCCCATGCCAGGCCAGGAAAATACGCTTTCTGTCAGTACCGAACCTTCCAGTAAAGAGACATAGGAGAGCATCACCACAGTGATCAGCGTGCCGCGGGTATTAGGCAGCAGATGATGCCAGAGAATACGCCAGCGGCCTGCACCTTTGGCCAGTGCCAGGGTGACATACTCTTTACTGTTCTCTTCCAGCAAGGAGGCACGTAGCAGACGGGTGATCGACGCCATCGACAATAGACCAAGGATCGCCACCGGCAACCACAGGTGCGCGAGCGCGTTGTAGAACATCTCCCGGTCCCCAGATAACCAGGAATCGATTAGCACGATGCCGGTTTTCGTTTCGAGGGTATACGCGTAGATATCATCCAGTTGTCCTGGACCGGCAGACCAGTGCAGCACCGCATAGAACAGCAGCAGCCCCAGCAGGCCGAACCAAAATACCGGTACCGAATAACCGAGCAGAGAGATCACCCGCGCCAGGTGATCGATCCAGCTTTTTGGCCGCCAGACTGAGAGCAGCGCCAGTCCGATACCGCCGAAGGCTCCGACCAACAGTGAACAGGTGGCTAAGGTGAAAGTCGCGGGAAAAGTACGCAATAAATCTTGTCCCACCGACTGACCGGTCACTTGTGAAACCCCAAGGTTCCCATGCAGCAGTTGCAGTAAATAATTCCAAAACTGACGCGGCAGCGACTGATCCAGCCCCATCTGATGCCTAACCTGCGCATAAGTGGACGCACTAGCATGGTCGCCGATCCGCTGCAGCACCGGGTCTACCGGGGAAAGGTGCGACAACGTAAAGGTGAACACCAGTAACCCGAGCAGCGTTACCGCTAGGGATAACAGGTTACCGGTGAGGCGCTTAACCAGCCGCCCCCACCCCGCAGCACGACGCTCTGGTTGCGCTGCTGTGATCATTACTTGCTCACCTGATTATAGAACACCATGTCCGGGTTCATGCCCTGTTGATAGCCTTTCAGGTTATCACGCAGTGCAATCAACTGACGGGCTTGGACACCAATCACAAACGGTGAGCTTTTCTGTACCTTGGCCTGCAGATCCTGATAAAGCGCGATACGTGCCTTGTTATCACTCAATGCTACCGCTTTGCGGGTTTCTGCGGTCAACTGCGGAATATCCCAGTTCGCGCGTTCTGCCAAGGTGTTACTGCCATCTTGCGGATTGGTGGCAAAAGCCGCCGCATTGGAGTTCGGGTCGAAATAGTCCGGCCCCCAAGAGCTGACAGTGGCCTCATAATTATGCTTGTTGACTTTCGAGGAGATTTCACTGCTGATCCCCGGGACCAATGTCACCTTGACGCCGGCTTTCGCAAAGCTAGCCTGCAGGGCTTGGGCAATATCCAAGTATGGCGGCTGGTTATTCACCACCAGCGTAAAGCTGACATTTTTCAAACCGGCTTTAGCCAAGATCGCTTTGGCTTTCTCCGGGTTGTAGGTATAAGGATTGCTGTTCAGCGCCCCCATATAGCCGTCCGGTAGGAAGGTCTGGTGTACCGAAAATTGCCCTTTCAGTAATCCGTTAGCAATACCGTTGTAATCGAACAGATAGCGAGAGGCTTCCCACAGCGCCGGGTTACCGGTGACTGGGTTCGCTTTGGCATTAAACATCAGGTAATACACCGAGGCGATTGGCACTGCCAGCGGTTTAACCCCAGGTTTATTCTGTAAGGCACTGAACTGATCACTGCCTAGGTTACGAGCGATATCGGCATCCCCCTGCTCGACCAGCAATACGCGGGTCGCCACTTCAGGAACGTTTTTAATCAGCAGATACTTCATTTTAGGCGCGCCCGCCGGTGAGGTCGGGTTAGCCGCCATTAACAGCGCTTCATGAGGCACGTAACGCTTGATGCTGAATGGACCGCTACCCGCAGAGTGAGTTCCCAGCCATTGATGACCGGAGTCGCCCTGCACTGCATGGCTATCAGCCAGTTTCTCATCAATAATCGATGAAACCGGTGCAGACATCAGACTCAAGACGAAAGAGGGGCTGACATCCGCCGTCCAGTGCAACGTCACCTGGTTATCAGCGGTTTTGGTGATTTGGCTGTCAACGTTCTGTGCTGTCCAACCTAACTGAGTCAGGATAAAGGACGGATCCAGGTTCAGTTTGACCACGCGGGTCAGAGAGAAAATCACATCTTCTGGACGGACAGGGTTACCACTGGCAAAGCGGGCACCGTTACGTAAAGTGAAAGTCAGGCTACGGTTATCCGCACCAGGGGTCCAGCTACTGGCCAAGGTCGGGCGCAGATCAACGGGGTTGCTCGGATCAGACTGTACCAAACGCTGATACAGGCTATTAAATGCCTGAATGGTCGACAGCTCAAAACCCTCTGCTGGGTCGAAGCTGGTAGCATCATCCAGCGACTGCGCCACGACCAAAGTATCAGGGGGAGTTGCTGCAAAAGCGGTTGCCGAACTGGCCAGCATCGCCAGCGCAAAACTGATTAGCGTTTTTTTCATTATCTTTCCTCACCAGAATTCAACATTACGCCAACAAAAACGGCTTGTACCGGCGGTGACGTGCGTCTTTTATTCTTATTGGTTATATATGAATGATTGTTTATTACTTAAGTAATTTATCGGATTTTACCTCCCTAGACCAGCATTGCAACGCTATGATCTGTCAAAAAGTAAGCAAAAAAACGGTTCAATACAGCGGACTCTGCTGGCAGTACCCGCCAACCAGCAGCAGACAGCCCACTAGGATCTGCTACTCAAGGACTAGGCGTTAAAATATGGGACGAGTAGTGACGGGGCGTGGGGATTCGGGAAGGGCTTCCCACAGCGGTTGTAAACGTCTGAAAGCCTGTTCCAGCGTCGCATCTTCAGCACTAAACGGCATTCGCAGAAAACGATCAAATGCCCCAGATAATCCAAAACGGGTTCCGGTGCCGAGAATGATGCCAGCGTCACTGGCACGGGACGCAAAGCGGGTGGCTAACATCCCCGGTAATTCTACCCAGAAGGAGAGCCCTCCTTCTGGCATCAGAAACGACCAGTCAGGGAAATAGCGATTCATCAGTACCGCGCAGTGATCGCGGCGCTGCTGCAGGAGTTCTCTGCGTCCTTTCAGAAACTGCTCACTGTTGTCCACTAACCAGGCGCAGGCCAACTGTTCAGTCACTGGGGTGCCTAAATCTAACGAGTCGCGGATCTGCACCAGTGCCGCAGCCTGAGTCCCCGGTGCGCGTATCCAGCCGACCCGTAACCCGCCCCAAAAACGCTTCGAGGCCGAGCCCAAACAATAGACGTCGCTGTCGCCGGCGAATGCGGCCACCGGCAGTGGCGGCGGCTGCTGATACCATAAATCGGCGAGAGTTTCATCGATCACCAGTGGCGTACGGTAACGGGCGGCCACTGCCACCAGTTGCTCACGGGCCGCGCTGTCCATGCAATAGCCGGTTGGGTTGTGATAATCGGCGATTATATACGCCAGCCGCGGCGAGCTCTGTGCTAATGTGGCCGTCAGGCCTGCCAGGTCCCACTCACCGTGACCGAGAGACACCCCTACCGGCTGACAGGCAGCCCCACGTATCGCGGACAGTGCCGACGGATAAGTAGGGTGATCGACCAATACCCGATCGCCGGGCCCCGTCAGCAACCGTAGGATCAAGGACAGACCACTGACTGCGCCATTGACCACCATAATTTGGTCAGCACGGGTCGGCAGCCCTCGGCGCTGATAATCGCGGGCGATAGCCTCACGCAATGCCAGTAGCCCCTGAGGTGAATAACCGGTACCGGACAGATGTTGCGGCAGCCCTGATAGCGCCTGACTGAACGCCTGATAAATTTCCGGTCCCGCTTCCAGCGAGGCAGTAGAAAGGTCCAGCTCACCCCCTGTGGACATCATGGCCGGAACCGTATCGCGGCTTTCCGGTAATACCACTCGGCTCCCGCTGCCTTGTTGACTCACCAGAAAGCCCTGCTCGCGCAGGCGGGCCAGTGCACTACTGACGGTGGTACGGCTGATCCCCAGTGCCGAGCTGAGTTCACGCTCACCGGGTAAACGCGTGCCCAGCGTCAGGCGACCATCGAGGATCAGCAAACGCAAGGCCGAAGCCAGCTGCTGCCACAGTGGGACCCGTGAAGCAGGCTGCTGCCAATGGCCGAGCATCCGAGTCAGAGACTGATAACCTAAACGTCGTGAGGACATAGCGATCCACTTTGTAATAACTGGCTATTAATTATCAGTCCATTTCAGATAACAATCGTTCCACTGTCAACCTGTGGTGCGGATAAAAAAGATGCTAAAACGATTACTCCACCTTTATGTCGGTCTAGTGCTGTATGGACTGTCCTGTGCCCTGTATATGCACTGCGGACTCGGTGCCGATCCCTGGGATGTCTTTCACCTCGGCGTAGCCAAGGTCCTGTCGATGAACGTTGGAACCGTGATGATTATCACCGGTGCACTGGTACTGGTGCTATGGATCCCCCTACGGCAGAAACCAGGGCTGGGTACCTTAAGTAATGTAGTGGTACTTGGACTGGTCGTCGCGGTTGCACTGGCGGTGATGCCACCACTGACCTCGCTGGCCGCCCGCTGTCTAATGCTGGCGGCTGCTATCCTAATGAATGCCATTGCCACCGTGATGTATATCTGTGCGGGTTTCGGCCCCGGTCCCCGTGACGGGCTCATGACCGGACTGCACCGCCGAACCGGTATTTCACTGCGGCTGATCCGAACCTTGATTGAGGTCACCGTCCTATTGATTGGCTGGTCGCTGGGTGGCAATGCCGGACCTGGGACACTGGTCTACGCCCTGACGATCGGACCGTTAATACAGTTCTTTTTGCCTTTTTTCCGGCAACACGACCGCTCTTTACAGGTCTCTGCACCGGCTGTTTCTCCAGCTCCCCCTGAGAAAACCTCCTGATGCTCACCTCGGGCAGCCAGAGACTGCCCGGCAAATAACAGGCCATTGCCCACCTGCCGTAACACGGCACATCCTTGTTATCGCAAGCATCAAATAAAGTGTAAGTACTTACTATCAATAGACGATAAAAGCAGTAAGAATGGCGCCCATGTCAGCGTGAGACGTCGCGAAGAAGACGTGCTAGGCACATGGCTGTCCGGGGCTCGGGCTAATACTGACCCTCAACCTCGGCAGTAAAGATCATGGTTTGTGATTGATGAAAAATCACGGCAAACTGACCACTGAACGGGCCGTCATCCGCAGAGGGGCTACACTCATCACCCTTGACCTGACGGCATCCTCTGTCTACTGATCAGGAGTTCTGATGAAATATTTATCTGCATGCTGGCTTGCACTGCTGAGCCTTAGCGCCTCTTTCGGCGCTGCGGCACAATGGCCACCGGAAACCGACGCGCGAGTCCCCGGTAATGCCCTGGAAGTCCCCACCCAGTTATCTGCGGTGAACCAGTCACTGGAGCAGTTGCTGGATCAAGGCGGGCAGGTTATTTCCTCGTATGTCGCCGCCGATGGCCCAGTCGTGACGCTACGTAAAAACAAGCATTACATCCTCTGCATGGTGAAAGGCGCCAGCAGTAGCCCGGGACAGAATGTGGCGACCTCAAAATGCTATCAGATGAACTGATCCGGCCGCCTTACAGGGCGGCGGCACAAGCGGCGGCAGAGCTCCAAGCCCACTGGAAGTTATAACCGCCCAGCCAGCCGGTGACATCAACCACTTCCCCAATAAAGTACAGTCCCGGTACCTCACGGGCTTCCATCGTGCGGGAGGAAAGCTGGCGAGTATCCACACCGCCCTGTGTCACTTCCGCGGTCCGATAGCCCTCGGTACCGTTAGGCTGAACCTGCCAGCCAATCAGTTGCTCGACCAACTGCTGCTGTTGCTTCTTATTTAACTGTTTGAGGGTCAGCTCAGGGATGATCCCCAGCGTCTGCAGAACTTCTGTCAGACGTTTCGGCAACAGTTTTGCCAGACTGTTCTTCAGGCTCAGATTCGGGTGGGCTTCCCGCTGCCTCTCCAGAAACTCAAGCAGATCCGTCTCCGGTAACAGATTGATTTCCAAGGTTTCACCCGGCTGCCAGTAGCTGGAAATCTGTAACATCGACGGCCCCGACAGGCCACGGTGAGTAAACAGCATCGCTTCTTTGAACTGTTGCCCTTGGCGAGCAGTGACCGTCACCGGAACCGCCACACCGGACAATGTCTGTAGCGGCTCCAGTAGCGGTTTATGCAAGGTAAAAGGCACCAGCGCGGCACGAGTAGGCAACACCTCTAACCCAAACTGCGCCGCAATTTTATAGCCGAAAGGGGTTGCTCCCAGACCGGGCATTGACAAACCACCGGAGGCGATAACCAGTTTGCGGGTACTCACATCCTCACCATTTAGTTGTAACCGGTATTCACCGTCATCAAGGCGTTCGGTGCTGAGGATCTCGGTGCGTAGGCGCAGTTTGACGTTACCCGCATCACACTCTGCCAGCAGTAGATCGACAATCTGCTGCGCTGATTCATCACAAAACAGTTGTCCGAGGGTTTTCTCATGCCATGTAATGCCGTGGCGATTCACCAAGTCAATAAAATCCCATTGTGTATAGCGAGCAAGTGCTGACTTACAGAAATGTGGGTTATCGGACAAATAGGCACCGGCATCAGTATAGAGGTTGGTAAAGTTACAACGGCCGCCACCGGACATCAGGATCTTACGCCCTGCTTTTTTACCATTATCCAACACTAACACTTTTAGCCCGCGCTGGCCGGCCTGCGCCGCACAAAACAGGCCTGCAGCACCTGCTCCGACGACAATCACGTCATACTTTTCCATGCTTCCCTCGGCTAAAAAACGGCTGATTGTAGAGATATGCTCGAGCTGACTCCAGAAGCAAAAGCCGCCTCATGGGCCAGGAAACTATTAAGCGTTTAATTTAAAAGAACTTTTAAAAATAACCTTGGTAATATTTATTAACAAAGACGAAAAAAAACGATATTTTCCTTTCCTGAACTAGCCTCTGTCGCTGATAATGCGCTGGGTTCATGTCCTCAAAAAATGGCGTAATGTTTATGCTTCATCTTTTTGCTGGTATCGATTTAAGTACTGGCCTACTACTGGTAGTCGCTCTGTTGTTTG
>Ga0157364_1000277_pt1 | contig 30602 bp, 26 predicted proteins | sample AttsexASBM2_FD_111476 | JGI IMG/M metagenome (GOLD analysis project Ga0157364, IMG submission 111476) | Fungus gardens microbial communities from leaf cutter ant in Ribeirão Preto, State of São Paulo, Brazil - Atta sexdens ASBM2 | ecosystem: Host-associated > Fungi > Mycelium > Unclassified ...
CCGCGCAGAAAACTTTAATATAAAAAAAAAAGTTAAAAAATTTAAAAAAAAACAAAAAACATTTATTATATGTATATATATATATATATATATATATATATATATATATATATATATATATATAAAATATATATATCCAAAATTAAAAATGCAATCAATACGGAATGTATTCTATAAATAAATAACCTGTTTTTGATGCGCATCCCTCAGCTGATCCATCTGCTCCTCTAAAGCCACTCGCATCTTCGTCGCCGCCTCTTTCTCCTCGGCTTTCTCTTTGTTGGTAACTGCCTGCACCTGTTCGGCGGCCTTCAACTTGGCGCATTCCTCGCGCAAGGCATCTACATCTTCTTCTAAGGCTCGTTTGCGCGTTTCAGCCTCTTTCATAGATTCAGTCAGCGTTTGCATACGAGCTTCATGTTGCGAGATCAACAATCGGCATTCGGCCAAGTCTTTCTCGTACTCGGAAACCTAGACATTTACACAAAATGAAAATTGATTGAAGAAAAGCGACGTGCAAAAGTTCTGATTAATGCGATGACGTGAAACGCAGCCGCCGTCTACTTACTTTCTTATTGCAGTCTACTTGGAAGCTTTCCAATCCCTGACATCGTTGCACTAAATTCTTCACTTCGGATTTCATCTTGCTGATAAATAACCGCGCTACTGTGAACTCCTCCTCCAGTTTACCATTGCTCTCCGGCGGAGCGATCTTAAATTCAAATTAAGACCATAATTGACAAAACCACCAAGTTTATATTAAATAAATAAAAAATAATTTCTAATCTTTATATTTTTCTATTTAGATATTTGTCTTTACTTTTAGATTTTCGTTAGACTCGCCACCGATAGCTACGCCAATTTCTCCTAGGTCTTTCAAGAAGTTTGCTAACATCTCCGCGATGCGTTTTCTTTGATGAGCTGACATATCACGTAACTGTTGCAACTCAGATGCAGTGTTGTTTAGAGTTACTTGTTTAGCCAGGAGCTCCTCTGTCATTGATTCCTGCTCCTTGTTCTTCAGCTCGACCTAAAGTTAGAATAGCAAAAATAAAAAATCATCCGCTTTTCTTTTAAGAGTAGTCTTTTTCTATTGTTAATAGTTACCTCTTGTGATTTTTGGTCATAATTGACCGCAAGCTCTTCCAGCGCTTGCAGCACCTCTTTCACCTCCTCTTTAGCACTCTCGTTCTCTTGTTGTATTCGATTCATCTCTTGCTGCAATTGCTCATAATCTCGCCTTGCACTGGCGATAAGTTCCTCCTGTTCCTCCATCTGCTCCTTCAGCTTTTCAACGTACTGCGACTGCTGATTAATTTCCTCATCCTTGTCATCCAACTGTTGGTACAGCCTCTCGCGTTCCTCCTCGAGCTTCTGCCTCTCTTCGTTCGAAAGGGAACCGATCATGAGACCACCGCCGGGAGTAGCAGGCATCGGACTGTCGTCCAGCTTGCCTAAAACAGAGATTTTTATAGTGAAGCCATGATTTGCAAAAGTAATACATCTAATCTTGTAACATCAAATCTAAAATACAATACGTAAAATAATAAAACTTCAAAGAAATAAATCATAAAAATAATAAAAATAGAAATACTATCAGTAGTAAATAATCTAATCTTATCTATTAATCTTATCTAATAATATCTTATGACAAATGCTTTATCACATATGCATGCGCTTTTATCGGATAACTCTAGGAATTTTATTAATTATTTTATTTGCAATATCTGACTGTTAATCGTCTTGTCATTTTAATACAGGCTTTTACACTATCTTCGTTACCTTCAATGGATGCGGTAATCGGTGTAGTAACATCAGGTCCTTCAATCAAGCTGACCTGCTCTTCCGGTTTGACAGTCTCACCCTGCCGCCAACGCGACAATTCTGCCTCCAATTTGTCCACCTTGCCCTTCCATCTTGCCACTTTCTCTTTCTCGCGTTCGTAGCGACGTTTCCATTCTTCGGCTGTTAGCTCCTCGTTCACGCACACGACATTCTTGATAGTCTTGGCGCGTTTACCTGCGATAAATATATTCCATAAAATCTGTGGAAAACAAAATACACAACATTTACATCAAAAAGATATAGTATAGCTCTACCGAAATCTAAAGTTGATTTTGTTTCGGATTCATTAAAGCTAGCAGGAGAGCAACAGATGATAATTGTAGTTCTGGCATTGCCACCCAAGGATTCTTGCAGGATTCTCGTTAGCTTTGAGTCACGATAAGGAATGTGAGTCTTATTGCCGTCAGCCAAGGCCGAAATTACGTTACCAAGTGCAGACAGAGACTTGTTGATGTTTTTTGCTTCGTCTAACACCGTTCCTTCTGCACCGGTTTTAGAAACCTAACGAAATGCAGGAATATGATAAATATACTAAATAATAATGTAATAATGAAATTAGAAAATAGAAAGAAAATTTATTTTTAAATATAAATTTACCTTTTCAGAACCAGCTAAATCGACGAGATACAATTTGCCGGAGAGCTTTTTTTGATTCTCCAAATTCTCTTGTTTAACGTTTATGAGAAAAACGGAATGAGAACGTGAGCTGTGCTCATTCATGTTGGTCACGGCGATGTGCCGGTTTGACTTGCCCTCCTCTATCACCTCGAACACTTCCTCAGGACTAGAAACAAACCGCTCGGTCGCGCCCTTCACGAACGGCACCCGGTTCTTGTCTTCATGTACGCTTAAGTTAACTTTAGATACTGAAATAAAAATTGGAGATTTATTTTGAGAGATGTATTGATTTTACGAAAATTGTGGCTAATAAATAAATCAAAACTCCAAGACTTACCATCAAGAAGATCCCTGATTTTATCCATGTAAATCTCAAAATAAGATACTTTGATATGGAATTCCAGGTTCTCTTCCATACCATAAATATGATTAAAGATGTCATTGACGATTCTCGGGATAATGCCCTGTTTGTTAGGATCGCCGATGACTCCTTCCATTGTGTGCGTTTTACCTGCATTTTATATGACGAATTCAAATATAAGGCGTAAGCTATGATTTTTATTCTACAAAATGTCTACTGAAAAAAATTCCTTAATTTCTCAGATATTCTCCATACTTTTGTTTCATAAAATTAAAGCAGTTTTAGTTATAAAGGTAGAATTCAATAATCTAAGCAAAACTAGAAATTTCGAACAAAACTTGTGTAATACTCGCGAAACAAATTAATTGCGTTCTTTGGGACAAGTATATACAACTATTGGCGCATTCAGCGGACTTAACAGTTGCTGCGTAAAAACGAAACTTTTTTGCAACTTGAAAGATTAAAAGATTCTTTAAAGTCGATTCTACGTTTGTTGTGACAACCAATATGAAGTGTTGATTTCAAAATGCAAGCTTCAGATTGGCTGACGCAACAAACTTGCGATCAACTTGCAACTACTGTAGAACCGGCTTTAAAGAATTTTACGACGTTGCAAAGCTGCTTCTGCTGAATGCATTTGGTGCAATTGAGTGCAAATCGGTTTATATATTTTTTTCAGTGTTAATAAATAATTCAAGATTATGAAGATAGCGAACCCTTTTAAGAATATGAAGAAATGTGATAATAAAGAAGATATAATTAAAAGATTAAATTATTTATCACTAAGGGGTGATTTCACCAACGCCGATTAATTCTAATCGGGATTAACTGTCAATAATTGGTCAATTCTACTAAACAGCAAATGTGATTGGTCAATTAACTGCCTATTAAGGCTGCAATCCACTTAACGCTCGTGGAATCATTCATTCTTATCATTTATCAAATGTTAAACAAAGACAAATAATGCTCGTGAGCGTTGCGAGCATTATTTGTGTAAGTGAAAACAGCCTAAGTTAACAGGTCTATTTTCTAGCTGAACTAGTATACACTTTTGGAACTTGAAGTGAGATAGATATATGTTTGATATTTGTTGAAAGTGAGAAAGAGAGTGCAGTTTAGTGCAGGAAACAGATTACTAGTATTGATGAAACCGCTCCTAAAAATATATGAATTGATTTGCATTTAGTGTGCACTGATGTGTTTTCCCAATGAAAAAATTATAAATTTTTGAAGAGAACAACAATTTTTCGCTAAAATATTTTGAGAATTTTATAGTATTTTTCACTGGCAGAACTAGTGCGCACTCAGTACATATTAAAGTTGTTGTACACACTAACCTAATTTGAATGTAAAAGTAGGATATCTCATTAATAAAATACCCTATGTATATTTTCAAATAGCACAATAAAATGTATTGAGTATTCGTGATTTAATTGGTTTCTATATTTTTATTAAACGTACATCTTTGGTCAACGCGATGCTGCAAACGCTTTGAAGCGTTTTTTAATTGGTCAGTTTGTAAAATTCTTTCTTCTAATTGATCAAATGCTTCAAAGCATTTGTAGCGAGACTTTGACCACACCTTTATCGTCGATTTATTGTGTATAACGGCTTTAAAGTGCATTGAGTGCGCACCAGTTCTGCCAGTGAAAAACATTAGTAGATTTTGCTAACAAAGTTTTTCTAGATGCACATATAAACACTCTGTTCTAATTATTTTGAATAAACTTTACCTGACGATGTTTGACCATATGCAAAAATGGTTCCGTTATATCCTGCCAAAACATCTGTGACGATAGACTTTGCGGCTTCATTGTAGACTTTGTCTTGTGTAGCATTCGGTTTAAATACTTTGTCAAAGAGGTATACTTTGCCCTACAATTGATATATTATGTAACAAAAAATTCATATTTGGAAAACGCCAAGCCTTCAATAAAGATAAATCTTCTTATTGCCATAATCATAATAAATTTTCCTAATGTAATACACTTTATTATACATATCTAGAATCTAGAAGAAAACGCATGCAAAATTTCAATAACACGAAACATATTAATTTCATAGAGTTACTGTTGCATTTATCGTATGTACACATTTTCCATCATTTGAATTTCTAATATCTATAATGAAAAAAGAATCCAGTAATAATTATCAGTTCAGTGAAATAATTTCAATTAAATATTTGATTAACAAAAAATATTACTTTTCTAAATATTTAGTATTCAGCATAATAATCAAATAACTGTTGAGTAATAATTATTATTCAATATTACTTAATATTTGAAAAGTAACATTTTTTAATATTTTTGAGACTTTTACAGCCTATTTTACTCAATATTTGATAACTATTGCTAGATGTTCTTTTTTTCAGTACATTTTTACCAGGTTAACTTTAATCGATTCAACTTATTCACCTATTTCTAATTGTTGAGACTGGAAAAAGATGAAGAATTGAACTCAGATTAAAGTAAATCTGCATAAAAAGTTGTTAACTGGTAATAAATTAAATTAATAATAAGTGAAAATGTTCAACACAAATAAGCAAAGAATATTTAGTCAAAGCAAGTTCTGGTGTTTAATACAATTTTGTGACTTAAGAAGTTTTTTTAAGAATATTTAAAAACAATATTATTACATTGTCAATTCAATTTGTGACGTTACAGGGTTGCCACAAAACTGGAAATCAAATCAGGTATATCAGATAAAATACAAAAAATTTTTTAATATTATCGAATGTCAGGAAAAATTATGAAATATTGTTTGGAAATCAAGGAAAAAAGTTATTCTCAAAAATATCATTAAACACAAAGACCCACTTTCAGATACGACCTTCTTCGTATTATTTCTGGTATATAGTTAAATGCAGAATGGATTTGGAGAATCTTTCGAAACATGTGTGTTATGAATCATAGTCCCATTATGGATTTATGTACACTATATAGAATATATAGAAAAACATACATCTATACACAATATATGCAACAATAACGGAAAAATAAGAACAGATCCGGATAGAAGAATGGTCCACGTTCACGTAGGCGTGAAGTGCTCCACGTACCCCGATGGAGATGCAGTTCTCGTCACCGCCGGACGGGAACTTGACGATGAACTTGGAGCCGGCCTTCTCCTCGGAATCGTTGAGCGGCCGGAACCTGCAGACCACCTTGATGCTGTCCTCGGCGGCGATCTCTCGTTCCCTCGGCGTCTCCATTGCCATTGCGAGTGGAAGCGACGGTCACGACGGCGATGACGAAGGAGGCGCGCGCGCGCACGCCTTTGTATGTGGTGTGTGCGTGTGCGTGTATGTGTGTATACGTGTATACCTAGCACTCGATCGGCACGGCCGATACTCCTCTTCGCCTCCTCCACCACCACCACCTCCTCCTTTTCTTAGACTATTCTCCAACTATCCTCAGCTGCGATTGTACGTGGAGTGAGGCATAGGCGACGGGATGGCATAGGCGCGTACCGCATGAAGGGACCGTCGTCAGAGTCGTCTACCTATATCTGTCTCCTACTCTCTTTCCCCTCCTTCCTCACGCCTCTCTCACCACGCTCCGCTCCGACAAGCAGGTTCCGTCTGTCACCGTTCTCCTCGAGCAGCAAGATGGCGGCTGATAGAAGTGGCTGGCTGGTTGGTTGTCTCAGTTGTCTAACTGGCCTTATCCTGGACTATGAGGTGGTCTACTTAGAGAATGATCCTCGCGGCAGACGTGACAGGCGACGACGCTTCGGCAGGACCCGCCCGCGCGCTCGCTCGCACCTATCTCTCTCTCTCTTTTTCTCCCTCTTTCTCTCCCTCTCCCTCGCCCTCTTGTTCGATTCGAAAATCACGAGAGCCCCCGCGTACCGTTCTCTTTCGTTGCAGGCCGCAAGGACGGAGGCGATTTGCGCGGCGGTGACGGTTACACGGCCTATCTCTTCGGAGTAATTCGGAGAAACTTTAGCGAGCGATTCCCCGCGCGCGCGCGCAATCGATGACGAGTCGCGGAGACGTGACGGCGACGTTGCGCGCTACATACGCCACACACCTACACCTACACTTTTATTATTATCATTATAGCTGGTCTTATAGCATTAGCGACACACTGTTGCCTCACCTTGCCTTTCAGGTGCAGCCGTCTATGATCGTCCTGTTTTTTGTAATCTCTTATATTTATGATTTAATAGATTTATTATTATTGTTACTATTATTAATATATATAGGTATATAGATCTGAGCTAATTATAGAGTTATCGTTGCTGTCTTTCGAGGTGCAGCCTCCAGTCTATAATCGCTCTCATCGTTCATATAGTACATGAATTCTAGCAATGTTGCAGCAATCTTTCAACAACATCGGAATGTTTCAACAATATTACAAGTATTGTGTAACAATACTATACTTGTATGTCCCAACAATATTGCAACATTCTAACAACATTGTAGCAGCATTGCAATGTTCTAGCAATTTTAGAGTAACATTGCAATGTTACTCTGTATATAGATACTTATACCTTAATAAAGTTATTACGATTTGTTATCTTCGTATAAACTCGTGCCTACACTTACACCCACGATGGGACGTGGGACGCAAACATCAGCGAAGCACACTCCTTCTCTCCGATGGCAAAAATAAGAACGCTGAGGTGGACTTTGTCATCTCATCGCAGTTAATCTACTTCGCGTGTGATTCTCACTCGACTCGTTTCCGCAACGTCACAATCATTCTCGCCGGCAATATAAACAATCAACGAGATCGATACGCCTTTTCACTCTGAAATCAATATAGCGCGAACACTGTTATTAGGTCATAAAAGAGAACTTTAAGCGTTCGGAAAATGTCAAGTATGTCTGAAATGACAAAGTTTCTCGGAGCTTCATTTTCATCCTTTGTCCTTTTCATATTTGCTTCCCGTTTGATAATTTTAATAGCGCCTTTTCTGCATTCAGTCTCTTCTCGAGATTCACCTACTTTAGTCCAAAATTTGAATTTAAAAATTCGAATGCGCGAGATACAGAACATACAGGAATGCAGGAAAATTACATTCGGAAAGGCGATATATCGATACATCGATTTGCCAAAGAGCTGCAATATAAATGAGTACACTCGGACATCGATAAAATTTTATGAAAGATAAAAAATTTAATACGATACAAAAGGTACTTTCGATGTACATTATAAATTAACATATAAAACTTATCCTAGATGTATCCGCTGGATATGAACACTATGAACGATTATTCACCGGGTATTCACAAATATGGTTGCCAGCCACAGTAAACTCGGCATAGATTCGCAGGATCTCGCGCTTCCTGCAGGAGTCTCTCGACCTGTCCGGGAACACTGGACACCAGACCGTCCTCGGTGCCTTGTAACTTCTGTTCGATCCTCAAAAGAGCTCTCTTGGCGATCGTGTTAGTTTCTACAGGTGCTAAAGAGTAAGTAAAAATTAATGGATTGATTCACGTCACAATTAATCAAGATAATTTTGCGCGTTAAGAATTCATTGCTTTTAACCGTGATTAATTCCTCTTACCTCGTCCACTGTTTTCTGAGATACGCTTTACGACATCGCTCTGCATTTTGCAGGCCTTCTCCGGCGTGATCGCCCACGTGAAGAGTGGATCGTATAGCAGAACTTGAAGGAGGGTGATGATAATCTGCCTCTGATCACGCAGCATTGTCATAGTTACTTCGCAACTACGCCTCATAGTACCTTCGATGCCAGAGGCACCCATGGCGACTTCGATATCTCTGGTTAATCTACAATGAAGCGAACAACGAGTTAATAAGGATAGTTAAATGAAAAAAAATTATAAATTTCGAGGAGAATTAGAATCTGAGATTAGAATCTCATATTTGATATTAACTAATCTTGATTCAACTCATTCTTCATCTTTTTTTAGTTTTAAAAATTAAAAAATAATAAAGAGTAAGTTGAGATTAGTTAATTTACACTAATAGAAATATATATAAGAAGCGTCAAATAGAAGCGGTCAAAGCTGATGTCTAACATTTCTATGTAAAATTTAAATACAGCTTTCAGTTAAATAAACTACGCGCCAATTTACTGTCGTACTTGAAACGCAGTCATAAATTCAAGCTGAAATAACACAATTTATATTGACCATCAATTTAATAAATATGCTTTTAAGCATCTTAAAATTACATAGAAATATTATTAAGCACCAAAATCCAGAATTGATCGAATTTGGCGCTTCTTGCTTATTTGTATTATTCGCATTGCAATCTCGTTTAATTTTACATAGAAATATTATTAGGTATAAAATCCTTTAATGCGCGCTTTTCGAAGGTGAAATAATTCGTACGATCACCTGAAAGGAATTGTCTCGGGAACGGGTAGGACTTTGCCTTGCTCAAAAGCTACACCAAAATCGATGTGAATAACTTCAGCGGTGTGTTCGTCTATAAGGATGTTGCTCAGGTGTCTGTCGCCGAGACCCAGAATATAACCTGCGATAGACGTGGTAGCGACGCTGCGTGTGTATGTAAGAGTCCTCTCGACCCAGGTTTCAGGTGATCGATACTTCTCCTCGAAGAAATGATGGAATGCTGGCTTCATACGTTTGCAGCAGTCAAGAAAAACTTTCAATTTCATCTATACAGACAGAAAAAAGATAAAAGATAAAAAGCTAAAGGTTCGAAAATAAAATTCCGAAAATTGATATCTAAAAGTTCAACTTTAATCTATAATTATAATAAAATTTTAATTAAATTAATTAAAATATTAATATTTTTTTAGAAAAATTATTAATGTTAAGATTTATACAATTAAGGCTAGATTATTCCATCTTTCGGTAAATCTTTCAGCTCACTGTCTTACTCTCTTACTCTCTTGTGTTTTACTCTTTTACTCTTTTGTTTATTCAATAAGTAAATTACCATTTATAAAGATAAAGATAAAGAAGATAAAGAACACACGGCCCTTAATCTTTTTAAAAATATTAAACTTTCAAACGTTAAAGTAAATATTAAATAAATCAAAAGATTTAAGAAAAATGTTTATTAAAATTACATTTTACAAAATATATTGTAATAAAATTCATATTTTGATAACAGCCTATTAGCACAATTAGTAATGAGTTGAGAATAACGGAGAAATTTCTAGCTATCATTTACCTCGTTTGATTCTTGCGCGACGTTCTTCATCTTATCTCTTGCCGCTTCCGCAGTCAAGCCGCGCGGATAATATTTCTTGTGCATGCCTGGCTTAACAGAACTGCCTACCAAGGTTATCGTGATGGGTACCGTGTTGTCGCACCACTCTAGCACGCCCGACCTCTGCGTCAGCGGCACTACTTTGTACGTTCTGATACGTAGATGCCGCCGTTGCGTCTCCTTACACGTGCACAGCAGAGTATTCATTACCGTGAACACTTGCTGCATAACTGCATCCTGCCGCAGGTCATCTTTCCCCTTGACCAATTGCCGGCGTTGTACACCATTGGTACCGACGCAGATAATCTTTTTAGGCATGTTCACGCCACCGACGAATTCGCAGGAATCTTGATATGATCTTACGCCGATTACATCGTCGTAATTGCCCGATGGTCTCACAGATAGACTCATAGTTGGTAGGAGAACATTGTCCAAGTTCTTGATCTACAAAATCGATTGATTAGATATGGAATCATTGGATTTTGCAATCTATAATTATTATTCTTTCCAAAGAATTTTTTTATATTCTTTTGATTTAACATTCTTTTTAATTCTTCAGAGCCTAAATTATTTATACTGCTTTCTGAAAGCAGTATAAATAATTTGAATGGATAGGACCTTACTGTGTGTTCGTCTATAAGAATGTTGCTCAAGTGTCTAATCAATTTAAAAAGTACCTTGGATATTGGCTGCTCTCGTGGTATCGCATAACGTTTATTGGAGTAGCACTTGCCCTTGGGTTGCCAATAGGCAAGACTCAACAATGCCCGTGATAGGTTTTCCATTTCGTGAATGATTGTTCGCACAGAGGAGTCGATCAATCGGCTGAGAAGCTTCTTGGCGCCTAACACGCGACGCTCTTCCTTCTTCGCACCTGTTGAATCCGATTCGTACTCGTCGTCGCTGTGCAAGTTCTTCAGCGCCAGAACCACAGGCAATGTATGATATGGATGTTCCAGACTGCATCGTTCGAGGATCCGGAAAATTCGTGCGGAGAAGCCATACTGCTGCCTAATATCATTGTTTATGTGAGCAGCCAACTGAGGCACCAGCGGCACAAACTTGAACGAGGGTATGGTATCCAGTTCATCCAGTAGCTGTTCATTCACCTCATCATCGTACATGTTATCCAGCCAGAGTGCCACCAATCGGAAGATTAGCAGGTTATACTTCTCACTGCTGCGCAGCGTCCTTAGATAGTATTTCAAAGCTTGCGCGAGATAATTACGCTTCTCCTGTTCGATGTTCTTCAACTCGGCCGCGTCGTTCGTCGATTGCCTTTGACTGATTATCACGGCGCGCTTGAAGTACTGATTGCTCATTTTCGCGTGGTCCACTTTATCCGTACTGCTACAAGCGTATTCCTTCAGTGCTTCATATGTTGGCGAATTCATATACGTACTGATTTGTTGGTATTGTGTATCAGCAAAGCGCGCCAATGCAGCCTATAATGAAAAACATAAAGAATATACCAAGATAAATAAAATTCTTTCTACTGAGTTAATTGAGAATATAAATGCAATTTTATACATGTAACAAAAATAAAACTAAAGATTTAAGTAGAATAACTTCAAAGATACATTTGTAATGTTAATAATTTCAATAGAACGAAGTTTAAAACTTTCGGAAATAAAAAAATAGTAAATGAAAATTAAAAAAATGAAGAGAAAAATAAAACTTATAGGTAATACAATGAAAATAACATAAAACAGCAAAATACAAATGGACATTAAGAGTCAACACTCGTTCAGTTATCACAGATCAGGGTGAATTGCAATCATGACTTTGAATGTGAGAATTCTGGATTCTGAGAAAAATTATAATAAGCAAATTATGTTCGAGATACTTTACATAAATCGTCAATCCAATGGTCATGCATCAAACTGACACTGAGGCATTAAATCATAGTTACTTACAAATTCTCAACAAGTAATAATGTTTATTTTTATCCGTTTATTTTAACCGATATACTTTGTTCGCGCGACACATCTCTTTTTGTATTCAACAATTATTATGTGACTAACATCAGTGCGAACATGACTCTCTTTTATGTTACTTAAATTATTTTTTAATCTAACTTTGACATTTTGATTTTTAAATTTATTGTAATGGATTGACAATGCTTGGATCCGCATGCATGGATCGTTGTTGGAGATGGGGTGAATTTCTGGCTAGCATACATTAGTTACATAAATTAATCCTCATCTATTCAAAAACTTTTGTTGCAATTATTAGCTTGAGTTCCACTATCTGCTCCACTCAGCTATGCAACTGGTTGGCACAACATTAGACTATGTTGAGGATAGTTGTTTCTCATCACATTTCCACTACGATTGCATTATTGGAGATCGGAATTACGATTGTGCGAGACGCAGATTTTTATAGTGCAATAAGCGGTAACTTTTTATTGCTGAGAATGGCTCAAAAAATGAGCTAAAACGTACAAATTGAATTTGTTATGTATTATGTTAACAGTTATTAGCATTGCGCAATATAACATCCAGCGTTGACTCCTAACATCCATTTTGATGTTATATTTTCATTGTATTAATTTAAGGAATCTATAAATTTTATATATTTCTTTATTTGAATTCTTACAGGTAATGTAAATCGATTTATGCTGTTGTTGCATGCAATTTCTCAATATTGATTACTTTGCATATATTTTTATCCTCCTACCTGCGTGTCATGTAAATTTTCGATAACATCGGATGTTAGCTCGTCGATAGCTTCGCTGATCTCAATGGACATTAAGTAATACTTTTGTATTACTGCCTGAGGATTTTCGGATTTAGTTTCCGCCATCCAATCACCGTAGACTCGCAGAGCTTTAGCTTTCAGACTTGGTTTTGGATCCTTCTTCTCGATTAGGCTCCGTAACAGATGACGCGCTATTACCTGCTCGCCTTTCATCCACGTTAAGAGTGAATCTTGATACAGCAGTTGGTTCTTCAGATTTGTGGATAAATTTTGATGCAACTCGAGAGGTCTCAGCGCTCGAGTAGCCACCGAGAAATTACCCTGACTCTCCGCGACCTTTGCCAGATCCAAGCAAGTATCAAAAAATGCTTTTTGCACGTCTGCATTCGTCCGCAAAGACTCACGGATGCGGAACATGGTGATACGCTGTGACAGAATCGGCTCCACGTGGTCGAACTGACTGATCGAACTGATATTGTGTTCGTTCCAGCGTCGCAAAATTTCCGGATACTTCTTTTTCGAAGAATCAGCTGCCCAGCTCAGTTGCTCAATCTCACGCAACATCCGCAGTTGCGATAGCTTTTGATTGATGATCTTGCTACTCTCAGGGCTGATCACTCGTAATTCGCGTATCACGCTCATGCGGCCGCACTCAATCGCCCGATCTATACCTTGACGATCGTTCTCGTGGAAGCATTTCAGTGCGTGGTAATGGTGAACATGAAACGCATTCTCCAGTGACTCCACTCGTAACTGCTGAGATTGAAAATCATTATAATTGGTGATGGTGGCGTCGTTGACAGGTAGATCCCACTTACTGAGTCTCCAGGCGCACTCATAACTAGAGGAAGAAATTTATTTATAAATTTTTATGTTCAACTACAAATGAATAATAAAGCTATGTAGCAAGCAAAATAACATCTAATATTTATTAATATAATTTGATTTATCTAAAATGTTTCGACTTTTATTTAACCTTCTTCAGTTATTCTACCTAATATGTTTTCCTATTATATAACTATATTAATTAATTGTTAAACATTAATTAGATATTAATTAAACATTAATTACGTTTATATTAACGCCATTAAATTTGTATGGAGTGAATATAATATACAAGTTTGGAAACTCGGATTCACATGGATTCACACATTAATAAGCGCATAAGATCGATAGTGCTAATTGTCACCAAATTTAATGATGTTAATATAAGCGTATGTAGTCATTGTTTAACAATTAATTAATATAATCATATAATAGGGAAACATATAATATTAGGGAGAATAACTAAAGAAGACCGAGTAAAAGTCGAAATGTTTTAGATAAATCGAATGATTGTAATAGAATTATATTAATAAATATTAGATATTATATTGTTCGTTTACATAGCCTCATTATTCATTTGTAGTTTAGCAAATCACTCGAGCTTTTTGCAAAATTCATATTTTATGCTCAAGCTATCAAATAAACTATGTACTTACTTTTTTATTTGCAAATTCTTATGTAATTGTAATTATATATACATAATTCACCTAAATTTCTCGTCTAGGCTACCGCTCAGAAATTGCCACTGGAGAAATTGCAGTTCTGAGCGGTGTAACGCGTTTGCCATCTCCATTCTGGCGTTTGCCAACAGCGAGTAATTGTGATAGGACAACTCGATGTCCAGCGCGAGCATGACTTCATCCCAGCGATTAGTACGGGCATAGTATTGCACACGAGAATCATGATCAAGCACATGCGACAACCCAGTTCCGGCGTCCGGATCGCTAATGTTCAAGTAGGTGTCCAGCATGATGTTTTGCAGCACTCGGCCGATTTCTGGCTGGCGTTCATAAATATAGTCGATCCTCGGGTCATTGCTGAAATCCGGATAGTCCGTCGAGATTGATCCGCAAGCGAGTTGCGCGAACAGCAATGCTGTATAGTATGCGGAGCACTTGTGCGCCGCTCTGGCTAGATAGACGTAATCGAGTCTTAACGTCGCGCCATCCGGCAGTTGAGCGCGTATGTGGTTCACCACGTCCAACATACAGCATACGATCTTCTGGTCGCAACTATCGCCTTTCGAAGTTGGCGATGCGGTAGTCTCCGCTTCATTGATTGCAAAGTGTTGCCTAATTGATATAAATTGATATGAATTATGAATTATGTTTCACGATATTAAATAAGATGTTTACTGAAATCTTGTAAAAAATTCCCTGAGAATTTTCAGATTTCAAGGTATTTTTGTTTAAAAGTCCAAGTATAAAATTAAAAAATTTTTTAATACTTTGAAATAATGAAAATAATTAAAAAATTTTAATTTAAGTACAATTCCAAAATTCTCTGATTTCCAATAAATTCCGTAAAAATTTCAGGTTTTTTTAGATAGGTTTTAGTAAACACCTGGAATTATTTCTTAAATTTTCCATCGTTTAAACATTTACACTTAAATAAATTAATAATACCTAAAAAATTGATTAACGCAATCACACAAGGTATCGATAAATTTATCGTTCTCATGAATGACGAGGTAAACGATTCTTGGCAAAATCAGTTCGCAGAATTCGACGCTGAGTCGACAAACCGATAGGAAGCTCTCTAAGTAGGAATCTGTGAAGCATTCGGCGACGCTACAGGTGATTTTGATGATCCACTCGGCATAATTCTCGTTGTTTTGGATCGTCCACAGTTCATTTTTTGAATTCATAACAACGCGAAATTTTGCAGTGTCCACACTGAAGGATGTCTGCCTGATGCAACGGCCGCGAGCAAATGGTCGGATATAATCGATCTTCAGAGATGTGCACTTTAGGATGTTCGACAAGTCTGTTAAATATTTGAGATCAAATAGTTTCCGACCGTTGAAGGTCGACAGCACCGCATAAAGGGCTTCAGCGCTCACCTTAAATACAGTTAATACGTATTGTTTATTTTAGAATAAAAAAATATTTTTTTTAAAGAAATATTATACTTATATACTAAATTAAGAAAATATTTTACTAAAATTTTACTAAATATTTTACTAAAATTTTTTTCGCTTAGGATACTACAATGCAATGAACATTCGAGATAACACGAGACTTAATTATTATTATGTAATAAAAAATTATATATATACTTTGCGAAGTTCCACTGAATTTTCCACGAGAAAATTCGTCAACATTACAACCGATCGATAGGTCAAAGCTTCTATTGCACAGTTTGCTTCTTGAACGAAACTTCCAGCTGGTTGTAGAGCCATTGTAAAATCCATCGGGCCTAGTTCGCCAAAGCATTTCGTAGCCTCCATCGACACGCGCGGATTAGGTGATTCTGTTAGTCTGATGAGTCTGAGGAATGAGTTTTAAAAATATTAGGGTAATGTTCCTATTGATGTGTCTTTTACTTATTAATTTGCTTATTAATTGCGAATTAATTATTTTATTTCAATGTACATTCATAACACAATGTTCTCAGATCCAATACAGGGTACACTAATAGGGACAAGCTTAAAATCTTGCAATACATATTACTGGATTCACATAAATTCCTCATATTTTTCGAAAAATGTTTAAAATATTTTAATAGTTAATATTTTAATAGTTAAAAAATATTATCTTTGATATCGTATACATTAATAATTTACTTAATAAAAACAGTTTTTTTTTCTTATTTATTATTTATTATTCGAGCGTTTTCTTTATGGCTTATTGAAAAGCATATTATACAAAGCTTATACAAAAGCACACTAATAGAGACAATTATTCTATGCGATAAAATAAAAAATAAGGAAAATAAGAAAAAAAGAAAGAAATTAAATATTATTATATATATTATTATATAATATAATATTAATATTAACGTATATGTAATATTAATTTGAATAAAATGCATATTTACCTGAATATCAACCGATGCAGGATGTTAGCACCATTCTCAGGATATGGACTTTGCAACTTTTGGTGTAATTTTTGTAGCTCACTTTTTCTTGTCGATAACTGCTGCGTGAAATTCGCGAGATCTTCCAGGCACTCGACGTTTTCCTCACCTATGGCATCCAGGAAACGTTCCAATTCGTCTTCAAGGCATAGCGCAGATCCGTCATCCAATCTGATGGTATTATGAGTTTCTCTTACATCTTTGAAGACTTCATGATTTGGAAACGAGCCGAGTTTTACGATGGCCTCTCGTAGTACATTTTTTTGCTCCACCACGAGAAATCTAAGTAGACTCGCAGCCATCTCACTGATGCTGCTATTTTTCGATTGCGCTAGGCTGATCAAATTTGCCACGATAAACCGGAGGACGTCTTGGACCTCCGTGGCTCTCGCGGGTAGCGCTTGTCTTAGGAACAGATCCAGGAATTTGCAACATGCCGCAACGAGCGTTTCGTCGCCATCACCGCCATTCCTGGTGAGATGCAATAAACTGTAGCATACATCTCGGATCAGGAACGCGGCCATCTCATTGAAGATGGATTTCGAGAGATCATGTGTTAGCCGCAAGCAGAAGTATGCGTACTGATGCAGCCGCTTGAGCTTACCCTCGCGAGAGCGCGACGAGTGTACAGCACTTGCGAGCCGCAACAGTGTTTTTTGCAGCGTTGCTGGTTGTTGTTCGACCAGCATGTGTGTGTTTAAAGAATGACCCGATTCTAGATAATCAAAGCACAGATCTAGCATGTCTCGTGAGAAATGTGGCGGATCCGTCGCCGGAAAGCACGTAAATGAGATCGAAAGAATCTTCTTAAAGTCATCTTCATCATGTAGCCGCTGTATTAGTTCTACAAGAATGTCCTGCAAGCGAGAACGGAATAGCTGACTGAATTTTTTCGTGTTTGCAAACTCGTCCGTGTTATTTATCAACTTGCGCATTGTGTCAGTATCGAATACAATGGCGCGCGATATCAGCCACACGAAGCAGGATGGGAAGACGTCCTCGAAGACTTTATTGAAGTCCACATCGATATTCATGCAAAAAGACACGGTTTTTTCGATGTCCGAAGTGCGCAATAGAATTGGGACAATGCAGTTGATATTCTTTCTAAAGAATTCATCGATAGTCTTGCATCCTATTGATAATAATAAATTTGATTCAATTTATAGTGCTTATATTAAAATTAAATCGATTTATGTTATATTGTAAATGTCATATTTTTTAATCGTATAAAACTGTAATAAAAAAATCTTTACTTGTACCATTAGTGGATTTGTCAGACGCCACAAAAAATTTGTTTTTCATAATATTAGTACTAAGTTGGTATAAATAATTGAATTTTTTAGTTTAAAACCACAATTGTATTAATTGCATCAAATTGCATCAAATCAACGAACATATTCTTACCCATAAGCATCCATGGAAAGTTCTGTAATTGACAATGCGCATCCTCGATCCAAGAAGTTAACAGATAATTCAAATTATCTTCAATGAGCGACACGTACGTCGTCGTGTGCTGCGTTGCCACCAAGAGAACCTTCTGCACCGTTTGTACATTCACTTGCTTTTCCGTTGTTAATCGCAATATCGCACACAGAGCGCGGCCCTGAAGAACTCCACTGGCGCATGCCACAGAGGCTAGCGCAATCAACGCGGTTACTGTTCTAGTCTCCTTTTCATCTTGCAGTTGACTTTCTCTCAAACTATTGCTATTTCACAAAAATGAAAAAAAAAAAAAAAAAAAAAAAGAATTATTAGCGCTACTCAGAGGAACAACATTATTATGTATTCTTTTGAATCATGCGCAAATATTAAAAATTGCTCTGAAAATTTTAAGTATTTTTCATATAATTTTTCAAAATTTTATGTTAATTTTAAAATCTTTCGGAATTTCTGAATGAGTTAATAATTTTTTAAAAAATTTCTCAAATTTTTTTATGCAAATTGGAATACTTTTCAGAATACTAAAAAAGTCTACAGCTCTTCTAGAATTTTTCTCATACTTTTTCAATATTTTTGCGAGTAATTCATATAAAAATTCTAAGACAAATTTTCAGAATGCTATAAATGCTATAAAATAGACAAAGAATAAATATTATAAGTTTTTGTAAAAACAATTTATAATATTGCTACTTTATTTTAATACTGGTATCAAATTTATGTATCTCTCTATTAATAATATTGATACTTCTGTAAGTTGGAATTCGACTGCTTTGCTTCATCGAGCAGCTCGAACACTGTTTCTTCCATCTTGACGAAGATATGTTCCTTCCATCTATGAGCAACGTTTCTGAAGGATAGAATCTCTTGCAGACATTGTACTGCTTGCGACCGGAGTACAAAGAGTGTATCACCAATGTAATTGAGGATGCTGTCCAATATCGTCAAAACGTCGTCATCATTGGAAATGTAAACGCTATTCCAGGAGAAGTTCGGATCAATCCGTATGAAACTGCATACACACTTCATGTAACTCGTATGCACAAGAACGCTACAGTTACGATTACAAATGCGCTTATGGAGCTGTTCGAGCACATGGACGAATGTTTTGGGTGAATAATCACATTTAATCGCGTATTCGAAGAAGTATGGCAGCAGATTTAATAGCTGTCGCAATGATTCCTCATCTTTGCAACCTTCCTGGCATACTTCCAACAGAAATTTCAACGGCGTATCCGCGCACTCACGCTGGATCTCGTCATGATCGCGTGCAATAAGCGATTCGAGGATCAACAGTGACATTCTGGAATCCATATAGCTCGTGAAGTCCTGCTGCATAGTCAGCAAGTTATGCATCATCTTTTTCTGCAACGTGGATTTGCTGTGATTTGCATCGATGTGTAAAGCGCAGAAGGATGATAAAGCCTCTACGATCTGTAGATGAATCACGCCCTCACGCGGATGGCTTGGCTTTGGGTCTGATGTCTCCAGATACATGCTGGCGTTCCGCTTGCGTCTTCCCTGAAATGACGATGACATGTTACAGTCATTAAAAACAATTTCTTTATTACACAAAAACAAATTAATTTCTTTGTTTACCTGATAAGTGTTAGGCTCTTCATTACAATCGTAATTACAATTGTCGTCTTGATTCAATAGATCGAATATGTTTTTGATCATGTCCATTGTAGACGCAGAGACAATTATTTTAGCAATATCCGTATCGTAAGTTGTTCCATAAAGCATCCTCAATGCTCTGGTTATGCTCAGTAAAAATATATTTTTGCACCTGCGAGGAAACATTGTAATAAAAAGCATATTCAGCACATTTGTAAGAATTCAGAATAGTATAAAAAAAAAACAATAAAAACTTAAGTTCTGCTAAGCCCAATCTAATCTAATAATTACAAAATTTGGAAGTACAAAAGTATTGAATGATTCCTTAATAGTATTTGAAATGAGAAAAAATAAAAAACTTCTTTCGCTCTATTAAAACTCATACCTAGTCCAGTCAATTTTCGTCAGAACTTCATAACTGTCATTCAATTGTTTCTCCATTGCATCGATCAACGGACAGTAGCCAGCGATATCCTTCGTCGTGAAAATATTCTGTTGCTTCAGAATGGATAATAATCTTGCCAGGAACGTAAACTTCATCAGCACGACATAGATTTCACGTGTATTTCTATTCTCGTCATTGGAACCATCCTCTTGAATAATCTTGTGCATTTGCTTCATCAGGAAGTTAAATACTTCTTGTACGTAAGAGACAGAATTTCCAGTGTCGGGTATTATCCCGGAATCTTGTTCGATAAGCTTGTTTTTCGAATTCACCGACAATGCTATCTTAAACGTCAAGAACGCATGACAGAGTTGCGGAAGCTCTGTTGACTGAATGTCTTGATGAGGCATAAAAGTAATCACGCGCGTTTTCTCGTGGTTCTGCAAGAATTTCTGCTCAGTCTTAATATTTTGTCTGTAACGAGATTTCAGAACAAGATTCACTGATAATTCACAAATGTCTTCGACAACCTCGATGGACAATCGCATCACCAGTTTCTGCCATGTATGATCTGGAACGTTTAGCAGCCACTCTAGAAGGCGTGTCCTATCACAGATTGGCGCCATCATCATCGAGGGCGACGAATCCAGCACCGATGTAGTCGCGTCCACTGGTAGAGAGACACGCTCACACAGTCGTCGCAATGTATGTACGCTATTCGGCGACCAGCGAATCGCCTTAGTCAGGTACAACCTGAGAAGAGCGTTTGCGTTTGGCAGTCTATTGTACCTTATAAAACAGCGAATCAATGAATGGCCCGATTCCTCGTTTTGATTCGCTCCTAGAGACCTGCAAGGATAATCTTATAGCAATTACAAAATTCCTTAATTATAAAATGCAACAATATCAACGTAAACATTAGAATTAAATGTTATATACCTAAAAAATATTTATAGACAACACCTACACAATTTTCTTAAATTTGTTTTAGTAAAACATAAAAACTAAGTTTTTTAACAGGAAAATTACGTAATATTCTAAATTAAGGTAAGGTCTAACTTAGGTATTAATTTAAATTTTATTATATAAATAAATTAATATAATAAAATTTAAATTAATACCTAAGTAGCATATCCCAGATCTTGTTCCAATGAATTGTAGCATCTTGTATTTCCTCTCCATTAGATATCTCAATTTCCATGAGAATAGCAGCTAGATTGTACAAATTGTTCATGATAGACTCATCTCGAGACACAGCGAGTTCCGTTAAATGTTGCAGCAAGGGTGCGAGATCTTGCGATCTCAGACACTGTGGATATTTTCTTAGGGTTTCTGTCAGAATTCTTAACAATGACCACACTTCCTCGGGACTACTGTTCGTTATCAGGTCAACAATATTTTCAATTCTATTCATTGTTCGTCTGCGTTTGGTTGATTGAGAATAAGGGTTATCGAGAGAGCTAGTAGAATTTATTGAGTTGTCCATTATTTGTTTTACGACTGCAAAAAAATATGTAATGTTTGTTAAATTGATAATTTCTTTTACAACTAAATCATTACAAGGTATATACAATTATTTATACAATCAAATCTTTTATAAATTTAAAAAAAGACATTAAAACAGTAATATCATTGTTAACAATCAATTCCGAGAATTCCCCAGAAACGCGCGCCGAACTTAAAAATTTTTTTTACTCTATTATATACGTAGTATATAAATTCACATAAGAATCATACAAGCATTTAAAATTCAATTAGATCGTTTAATCTCTGGGAGTTTTTAATTTATAGAATAGAATTTAATTGCTGCTAAAAAGAAAGTCATTTATCTGTGCAATTAATAAAATAATTGATATAGATAAATAATATATTAGTGTTTTTATTATTTAAAGCATATGTTAAATATATTTGTGTGTTAAAAAATAGCACCTTCACTAGCAAATTGGATGAAACTGCGCCACTGCACGTCCAATTTGCAATTCTCCTGGACAAGCAGATACATGTTACATAGCAATTTCCTCCATTCGTTCCAATCAAATGCAAAAGCACCATCATCATGCCTCGAGATACCTTCTGGATGATGAATTTGTAGGAAGATCAAGAGCAGCTTATACTTTTCCTCAGAGCCATTCAAACATAAGATATTCATCAATATGCTCTCACTAAACTTGCAGAGCGTGATTCTGGATTCTGTGATGATTTGCCTGCATACACTGCTACTTAGTTTGTAGAAAGACTCTGTCAACTGTTCGTTGTTTGCTTTCATATCTTTTAAAACGTCATTTTCTAAAATGTAAAGTAAAATAAATTTATTTTGGATCATTTTAAGTAATATAGACAATATCAATTCTGAACATTTGTTTATAAATATAAAAAAAATATTTAAAATATTTTGTAAAATATAAACATAAAATAGTTAATTCGGAATAATTTGAAAGTTCAACGCACCCAGAAACAATAACAAATCTTTTACATAAAAAAATAAATTCGTATGTAAGAAAGAATAATCAACAATCATCTGCAACGCATCTAACACAATATGGCTTTGGAGATGTGCCTTTTTATACAACTTGGTGCAAACTTTCAATAGTTCCCTCCATTGCTCTGGCATAATATTTCTGTGATATATATTTTTGGACAATATATATTTTACTAATATCCCCAGATAAGTATCCTGATAATGCACATAGACCTTAGAGTCTAATATCTGCAATATTCGAGAGACTATATCGCTGCTTTTCAAAAAATCAGCTGACTTCTCGCTGGCTCGGCGAATTGTATCCTTCATCAGATCACAGATAGATTGCCTTTCACTACTCTTAGCATTTGTCTCTTTACTAGGCTTCTCTGCTTCCTATTATTATTCAAATAACATCATCAAAAATTAATGAAATTATAAATATATAACATACAAAATATTGGAACTGTTTTGTATGTACATTTCAATATGATTCTCCTTACATCGGTAACTAACTTGTGAACTGTGGATATAATGCAGTGCCAGTTGGCCTTTCCTGAAGCTTTGCTCTTGGTATTCTGGCATATTTCTGTGAGAGCATCGTCATTTTGATATAAATCCTTTAGTTCGGACACAAATTTCTGAAAATTAACAGATCTTTGTCACACAAGAAATAATAGAAGTAAAAGAATTGTACATTATTACATAGTTGATATATATATATATTTTAGAACAGATGCTTTTAACTGGGAATCCATTTTCTATGGCTGAACTAGTGTACATTTTTGAAACCTAAAGTGAGATAAGATATTTGCTTGATATTTGGCAAATGCAAGAGTTCTAGTAGTCTAGTAGAAATAAAAAAAACAGACCCTTAAATTCTTTTACCGATATAGCTTTGTAGATAAAGGTAGCAATTGACTCGAAACACTCTGTACATACGTCAAAATCAACTATTAGATCAGGCCTGTCCAATTTGAGCTCTGGAACAAAAAAACAAAGCCATTGACGTAAAAAAATCAATGGATAAGATTTTGAAGATTGTAAAGTGTTGATACATGTCTGAGCGACGCTCTATCATCAACACTTTACTTTAATCCATGAAATCTTATTCACATTAAATTTTTTTGGCTCCGGCGCTCAAATTGGAACAGGCCTGTTGTAGATTAACTTGCGAATGTCTGCGAATAAGATATCTCTATTTATTTTACATCGATCACCAAATCGAAGATTGAATAATTTTAATTTAATTTCCCGGTTAAAAACACAAAACGAATCAGATTCCTGAAATAAATAACGATTAATAACGCGATTACCTTTCTATCAGTCACTTTCGAGCTATTTGCTAGCTTTAGAATGTCGGAAATTCTATCCGATACTCGCGACATATTCGCAATTCCACCAGTACTCTAATAAACGTCGACACATTAGCTGTAAAAGGGATTTGAAAAAAATTACATCAGATTCTGACAATTGTTCGCAAAACATTGAACTACAATGAAAATAAGAGAGAAAGAGAGGAAAGGTTTGATCCTCCCGCGAAATACAACAAAGTGCCAACTGCCCAACTGCCATGTGTCATTCCATCTTCATCATAGATTATAGATGCAATCTAAATAGACAAATGCATGTATGTAGAGAGAAACCTGAGAAAGGACATGACGGCCCAAACCTGGGGGTCGATTGTGTATCTTCAAATGAGGTGAAAAATTCATTAGAGTATTCATAATTGGTCAATACCTAGTAACCTTTGCTCACTTTTGTAATTTTTATCTCCTTTCAAAATCCACAATCAACCCCCTGTAACTGCAAAATGCTGTCGCGTATTACACCGCCCTCTGAGAAAGTAAAGGTAAACTACATAGCAACGTCTACTTTTCTTATGGTACATTGATTTTGAAAAGTGGACGATATATCGTAAGAGAAGTGGACGTTGCATGTAGTTTACGTCTATTTTATCAGAGGGCGATGTAGTGCGTGGCAGCATTTTACGATTACAGATTTTAAACTGCCCTCTCTCAGATTTCTTTCTGGTTGTCATCGATAGCAGGCATTGTAGGATTTCTCTTAATTTATTTCTATTCTACAATATACTCTTTGTTTCTTGGTTTTTACCTTTTGCTTTTTTCTCCTTGCAATCATTTTATCAATAATTGCATTTTTTGCTATCTCTGGTGAAAATTTTTCTCAGAATTTTTCATATATGTTAATTATGAAATATCGTAAGATTTTTAAGATTTTTTGTAAGTATAATTTCTGATGAAATGTTACAAAATCTAAAAAATTTTAAAATACTTTTTAAAAATTATAGAATGAGAAATTTCAGAATATTTCAGAATTCACTTGTATGAGAAGTTTTGAGAAAAGATGTAAGCTTTCCGAATATTTCTGAGTATTTCTGAAAAATGTTCCAATTCGTATAAAAATTATGAGAAAAATTTTCACCAGGGATTTCTTATTTCTTTCGAAATTCGTTAACTTTTATTCCGGCCGATATAAAACAAAAAACCAAATAAGAAGCAAAAAGACAAGATGTAAAAAATAACAAAGAGCAAGAAACAAAAAACACATTATAGAACTTTAGTTCCTTATTCCGTTACAAAACATGTAGTTCGAGATAAATCTGATTTTTTTCTTAAGCCTTCAATTATGCTCACAATGCTAGAAATTATTCCGCGATTTTAGACAGAAAAGGAATTAATGTTGAAACAATTCGGTCACAATGTCAATGAGATTGATCAATTCTTTCTCCAGCCGAGATCTCGAATCTCTCTGATACAAGGCTTTATAATATCTATTCTTTTTTTATAGTACATTCAAAACGAAAAATAAATGATTTAAATACACAAATATTCAAGTGCTTTCAGCTCACGTAAGGCTCTATTTTCAGGTGATAGATGCGCTTGAGGACGAATTACATGTATCTAATGAGGGAAAGTCTTTAATCAAATTTACTACGGTCTGTCCTTATATGATACGAGAAAAAGCCGTTTGCAAAAAACCGAAATTAAATAAAATGTATGTTTTATAGAAAAAATTAATACAATTAATTTAAACAGATAAATGTAATCACATGTGCATGGAGTATTAAGATTGATAATAAGCATTTCTATCTAATTGTAGGAGTTGGAAATATTTTTACAACTAAACTTATCGAAGATACAGCTGCACAACTAATTAAAAGTCAAAATATAACAACAAGATCTGTACCATTATTTTGGTTACCACTCATAAAATTTATTAGGTAATTGCAATATTTACAAACATATATAATTATATACTAATAATCTAATTTACAATTGATATTATGTAATATCTAGTATATCATAATGTTTGAAATTATATAATATTTATATGTTTGAAGCAAAAAAATAAGTAAAGAAAATAAAATACTTAACATAATGAAGCAAAACAAAGTAAAAATTAATAATACGGTCTGGTGCATACGATTAATGTTTCTTTTTTTTTTTACATTTTTACACATGCATTTAGTGATATTTTTGCATGTAGGACCGATTGTTCTATTGAGCAAGATTATCTAATCACATGTGCGGATTATCAGATTTATCTAATAAATAAAATTTACCAAAAGATGAAACAATCGGACCTTAAGAGTCAAATCTTGAAAAGTTAAAGCTTGAAGAGATATGTAAATACATTTCTATATAAATAGTCTATATTCTATATGTAGTAATAAACTATATTCTATATAAATACGGAAGATTCCAAAAACTGATTATTCTTAGACTCGCGTGAAGAGAGTTTAATAAGTTGCAATAGAAGAACATAGACAGCTATTATAATTGGGTAAAAAATAAAATTCCTTTAGCGGCGAGACCGTGAGTTGTGGGATTATAGTTCATTTTATCAGTGCGAAGCATTTTATACAACCTTAATCAAAAAAAATTATATATTTATGTTGGAAACGATCCATTTTCTATTCTTGTTTGTATCGAATTTTTTAACATATTTGAATGTAATGTAATATAATGTGTAGATTATGTTAAAAGGATTTTTGTGTTAAATTAATATTACTTGGTGTCAACATAATACAATTTATGAAATGAACAAGTAATGTAAAATAATGTGTTCTAAAACATAAATTTTAAGATGAATTAATGAAATATGTGTTAATTTAACATATAAATGTTAATTATATTAAAAATAAATACCTCCACAGTTTGTTTACAACTGTGTCAGCAATACTTTTTGTAATAATTTTTTTACACAATATCTGTATTTCTAATTATATTCATTTTATTATGTTTAAAAAATACAAAAATTTGAGTGTATCGTTTGGGAAATATGAAATGAATTATATTTGACACAAATTCTCTAATAGTGTAATAATACTATGGATTTGAACACTGAAATAACCCGCAAACCGTATAGTTTTTGTATAGAAAGTACTCCTAGAAATCCCAGAAGCAATATTCTAAAATATTAACAATAATCAAGAATTATTTACATTCAACATTAATCAATTAATTTCGTCTGTTATTTTAAAAATATGTTTAATATAATGATAAATAATATAAGTTATAAATTTAATTATATATTATTTACTGTGTGTGTGTGTGTGTTTGAAAAAAACAGTTTAGCATTTATATGGTAAATTATAGTACACGCTATACTAAATACAAAAATCTTAGTGAACGTAGATCGAAGCTCAAACATTTTTGAGATATAAACATTTTTACATGTTAACATCATGAATGACTTACTTGCTATATTTACAGAATGTCATGTTTTTCACATGACTTCCTCTCATTTCCATTTTTCTTGCAGAGTCTTATAGAATTCTTCTTGCAGAACTCAGTTATAAACACTAAGGCAAACATCGCGACACGTAGAAGCAAGTAAATCATTCATGATGCTAACATTTTAAAATATTTATATTTCAAAAATGGTTAAGCTTCGATCTATGTTTACTAAGATTTTTTTTATTTGCAATCAGTATGATATGTACTATCCACATAAATGTTAAATAGGTTTTTTTATATACTATCTGCATAAATGTTAAATAGGTTTTTTTAACACTATATATTTTATATTGTATTATATAATACATACTTTTTATAATATACTATTATTTTTTACACAATATTAATGTAGGCGATAAACATAGTTTTTTAGAAACATAGTTATGAATCATTTATATAATAATTTATATAATAATTTATATAATAAAATCATAACATGTGAATGTAATCGCTAAAATATATCATCCATAAAAATAAAATGTAATTAATAATATTTTCAATATTAAATTATATTGTTTTTAATTTAAAAATTTCATTTATTTTTCAGATAACTACGACCATGATAAATGTCTTGCTCTTTCCAATAGAGATTTTGCTTATATTAAAAATTCTATATTATATTTGCAAAGATATATATATATATATATAGATTAATTATCAACAAAAAAAAAGAGCGTGATGAAATCGTTTTGGTGTGTATAATAATCTTAATACGTGTAGTTATAAAAAAATATAAGATAATCTGATTCTATATGACTTACCTATAGCCGTTATCACATTACAGATTATCGGTTATGGTTGTCGGTTCTATTTTCTATTTTCACACATAGCAGTTAATAACTCGCATTTATTGCATTATAATTGACTAAAATAGAATCAACAATCAGCAATCGTAATCCTACATGACTTACCTAAATTTTGTAATTTTTTTAAATTTTTTCAAATATTTAATAAGTAAGAAGTAATAAGTAAGAAGTGAAAATTTTAAGAAAAAGTGCGTAGCATGTAAGTCATATTGAGTACATGATCAATTTGTGCGATTTACTAATCCTATTTGTTAAATTTACTGTGTAATTATATGTATGTTAATCTTTTTTATTACAATGAATAAATATTACATAAGCACACATAAGCCTTAAATTACATAAGCACAGATAGAAAGATGTATTTAGTCGTATAGACGTCTAATCTCGCTCCATTTAACGAATCATTTATTTTTATCGCATTTTCTTGAACAACAGTTTATTATTTCCTTCCCAACAAACGACAATGGATTAAAATGGATTAAAATTTTTTTCTATCCAAATGCGTATTTTAAATATTTAAGCGAATATTTTTTTTGGATTTAATTGAATTCAATTAGATTCAATTGGATGCAATTGGATTGAAAAACTGCATTTCTTATTCAAAATTTTGAATTGAAAGTATTCACAATGTGTGTGTGTTGTGCACAGAAAAAGCTAATATTATTTTTAGATTGAAAGGCATAGAGATATGCTTCATATAATTCCTATAAATGAATAAAAATGCATTCAGGATTGAAAAGCATTCATTTTAACATTCGTGAATCAATATATTTGAAAATCTGAAAATCTTCAATTTCAATTCATTTCAATCCATTCTCGTTTGCTGGGTTTAAAATACAACATGAAAGTTTAATATTATGCTATTTAATATTATGCTTCTAAACAAAAAGTTATAAAGGGTAATTTATAAAATTATAATTATTATTTATTATTATAATTATTATTTATTATTTATTATTTATTATTTATATTGTATTTTATATGTATGTAATATTATTTTATATTACAGATAACGGGTGCAGATCATGATATTGGAAAGGAATTAGCGATTAGTTATGCTTCATTAGGAGCAACGGTGGTATATTGGGACATCAGTGAAGAAATTAATAATGAAAAGTGGAAGATATTTAAACAATGAGAAAAGATTCTGTGTATGCATCGGTAAGTTTGTATATAACAATACTCGGAATGGAGAAACTATTTGAATTCATACGTAAATATCTGTTCTATTCATAAATATATGTAACCACCTATTAAATTTATCTAATTAAAATTCTAAATAAAATCTTTACGTTTTACAGATGTAATGTAGCAGATACGGAGGAAGTTAAGAGTAGCCAAAAAAGTAAAAGAAGATGACGTTACTATCTTGATTAATAATGTTGGTATAGTGTTTGCTAAATCATTTCTGAATCAAAATCCTGAAATTGATGATCACGAGTCATAGACGTCAATGTGACAGTGCATTATTGGGTAAGTATTATATTCAAGATATCGAAATTATAAGTTACAAGAAATAATTACTATCCTGGAGATAATTACTATTACTATAAAAAATGTTTAGTGCATGAATATATATAAACATACATAAATATTCATAAACATGTATAATCATATATATTTTTAATGTTTTTCACATTACTATTATTACTTCTACTAAAAAGTAATTTTACAAAAGGAAGAGGGATGTATGAACATGTATGGACATATTTCATACATGATTATACATGTTTATAAATATTTATATATGATTATATATTTATACATATTCATGAAAATACATATGCATGACAAATTTTTTATTAATATAATTGACTTTATTTTTGAATATATTGTATTAATTTGTTCACAAATAAAGTGTACTAAGTGATTTAAATAATTATATATATAATTAAGCTTTTCAATTTTTGCAAACAAATATTATGCTTTTAGACATTCTTACCTAATATGATCAAAAAGGATCACGGGCATATCGTAATGATTTCATCAGAAACAGGACTCTTTATCAATCCTTATGGAACGGTTTACTGCCCTTCAAAATTCACAGGTAATTCAATTACATATTTTACGATTAGAGAAAGGGGCATGTGCGTGTGTGTGCGCGCGTGCATACAGGGTGTTTCATTTTCATTTACACAATTATAAAGCTTGAAAGTTACAATATCGTCGGCATTACCCAAGATGTTCAATTGATTCTTATAATTCGAGAAATACACTTTATAAAAAAATATATATTTTATAGTGTGTAGTAGTTTTGAAAAGTTCTTGAAATAAAAGACTACAAGAATGTATAACGAAAAATGGTTTAAAATGACCTGATCTGACAATGCCATTCAAGTTTAAACTAATAAATCATTTTATGTTCTCCTTGATATTGATATAACTTTATCTGAAATTTTTTTCAATCCCACATCTCATTCTTGAGATATATTAGTGTGCCAATTTAATTAAAAATAATAAATAGAAATAATCCATATACATATATACATGTCTGTCTGTCTGTCTGTCTATATATATGGATACGATTTAATGTGATTGTCAAAGAAATC
>Ga0157364_1000278_pt1 | contig 30524 bp, 30 predicted proteins | sample AttsexASBM2_FD_111476 | JGI IMG/M metagenome (GOLD analysis project Ga0157364, IMG submission 111476) | Fungus gardens microbial communities from leaf cutter ant in Ribeirão Preto, State of São Paulo, Brazil - Atta sexdens ASBM2 | ecosystem: Host-associated > Fungi > Mycelium > Unclassified ...
CAAGACTGTGCATCCTGCCCTAACATCCATGTGTTGACCATGTGGTAGCAATGTGGTGTACATGCTCTCTAACATCATCATCTAGGCTCTTCTAGCCTCATAAACCCTTCTAGACCTATAGACCGCTCTAGACCGTTCTAGGCCTATGACATCATCTCATATGACTTCTAGGTTATGTGCCCTTTTCCTGTTGTAGACTAATAATAATACTACTATCCTATTTCTGTCTTAACCCTAACTCTACCAAAGTCTGTTCACACTCTTATCTTATAACATATATCATATAAGGAAAATATGTCTATTAATAATCTTACCATATGCCCTCACAAGATATAAAAACAGCTTCTATTCAATATAGAGATAATTAACTTGGTTTGCCTAGCTTATGAGATAGATAAGCCTTTTCTATTTCCATTTTTGGTACTAATAAATATGTTGCTATTGATAATTCTAATAATTCTATATCTTTTTTGAGAATTGGATAGTATGTAAAAAATATTAAGCTATTGGATAATGAACTCAATAACCTTCATATTACTGGATTCAGATATACAGCTTAAACTATTATCTCCTTTATTTATGAAGAAGGATTGGACAAACTTAAGACAAAAAACCAAAATCTTTCTCTTTATCAATATGTGGCAGCATAATTCTTAAAAAAACAATATTTCATCAGTTCCAAAGTCTAATATAGAAAAAGCCAAGGATTAAATACCTAAAGAAGTAGAAATTTTCAGAGTTTCACCACTAGACTTTCTAAGAGCAATTTGGCCAAGTTTAAATTTTACTAGAATAGGATTACAAAATTGTTGAGTAATTAAAACAACTATAACAACAACAACAAGTGCTTATATGCTCAGGTGTCTTCAGCTAACATCAAAGAAATAATTAAGATCAAAGACTTGTTTTCTCAACTTTCTTCTAAAAAGATTTTAAAAATTCACAATACCTCCAATAAATCAAAGAAGGAAAAACTATGTATCAATATGACTATCAAAGGTCTGTCAAGAAAACAGGTAATTATTCCCATAAGTAATACAAATTCTGTCAAATTCTTAGCATCTTTTAGTAAAAATATCACTAACATTAACAGAAAACTAAAGAATATTAAGTCTGATATTTTAGCTGACTTTATCTGAATCAATCATCATAGTATCATTATTATCACTAACAAAGTTGCAGTTCTTTTCAATCTTAGGATTATTAAAAAATATATCAAGAACATCAATAATATTAAATAAAGAATACTAACATTCCTATCAACTCTAGTATTGTTGAAACTATTATCAAAAGCTTGCATATTTTTAATAATATAGTTCTTACATTCAAACCATGAGTTATTAAAATATCACTGAAATTGGATATGTCAATTATTTGGATTGATATCTAGAATGCTTAGAGTGGTAATAACACAAAATATCTCATTAATAGATGTTTCAATGTAGAAAGTTTCATTGCTACTATTAGAAGTGCAAACATGAATTCAGATATACTATAATGTAAGAATTGCTGAAAATGAGGTCATACTATCTTTGTCTGTCATATAAAAAATTCAAAATATATTAAGTGTGGTAGTTTTCACAAGACTAAGCATTATCACCACTTTGTCTAGTGTTATAAAGCCAACTTCAAGATTAACTTACCAAGACTTAAAACCAAGTAGAATGAGCTATACTCTTATATTTTTAAATATCTTAATTACAAAGATGATCACTAAGTAAATTCTAATATCTGTCTATTTTGAAAACATTGTTTCAACAAGAAATAGTATATAAAAAAGTATTAGAAGGCTTATGAATATTAAAAAAAACAAATTTTTTACTGATATATTGTTAGAAATCAATAAAGATTTTGACATCATTCTCATTCAAAAATTTTCTTAGTCAACTATTTGATCTATTCTAAGTTTAACAAGTGAAGAAGGTAAAAAAATCATAAGAGCTTCTAATTACCCAAACTGGATTATCTTTTTCAAAATTCCAACAAATGATAATGATTATCCTCATGTCATTTTGTATATTGATATTCATTTGATCAGTCTGTAATTTTCTTTTTAAAAGGATATCTTTAATTATAGGAATATTTGTTGTTTTTTTTATTTTTAATAATAGCAATATTTTTTTTACTTAATATATTTTGATTTTAACCAATTTGCTTTAAACTATTTAAAGAATACTGAAATTAATATTTGAAATATTTTAATTATAATTAGTGATTTTAATATTAGAAATAAGAATTGAGATCTAGAACATTCTTTTTATTTTGTGTATAGTAATTTACCTTCTGATATTACTAACACTTTTGATTTATCATTCTTATATCCCACTAATCCTATTCTCACTAAATATTTTAACAATAGCAGTAATTCAAATTCAGTCATTAATTTAATATTCTTTAGATCCAATTTTTTGGAACTTGATAATCACTTGATTTTTCTAAAATTACAACATCCTTCTAATTATACTTTTTTTATAGTTGACATTTATATTCTTGGAGAGCTTGTGCCAGACATCAGATATACCATCATTAAAAATAGCAAAGAAGAAATGAGATTTACTTTAAATTTAATAAGTAAGAAGTTATTGGAGATTTGTTAGGCACAGTTCATACTGGGGGTAAAAGTCTACAAGATGGACTCAGAGATGTGTAGACTTGTGGAACAACCTTGGCTTTAGCTTATGTGCTGCACTGTCTGTCTGCTGCATGGTCACAACTTCAGATAATAGGAAGAAGTTTGAGATGGGAGTGAGTACTAATTAGTGTGTTGCTGTTGAACACTGGAGATCGAGTTCAATAAGAGTTTATCTTTGTTGATTATCAGACTAGTGAATTACAGTATAACTACTAGTCTTATATATAAGTTCCTATTATAGGAGATACTTGGGGTTTTAGTGGTATAGCTTCTATTACCCTGAGTAAAGGTTTTAGTGTTGAGACACTGACAGTAGTGACTCCATTATGGAAGACTAAGTCGAATAGGAGTATCTCCACTATGGAAACGGAGTAATATCACTACAGGGATATAATTTCTAGATGAGTGGACTTGGCATATAATAAGATTACTGTTTAAGAATTCATTAGAATTTCAGACTAATTGTAAAACAAACATTCAAAATAAGTTAATATTATATGATAATTTAAAAATTGGTAGAATGAAGAGTGTTAGTCAAGTTTATCAAACTATAAAGAAACTTAGTAATATCTGAAACAGAAAGCTTATGTTTCATCAACATATTAACTTCTATACTGACAAAGTTTTATTTATAGTTAAAAACATAAAAATGCCAGGTAATTCAACTTGAAATCTTTTACTATATTAAAAATGTCTTTTTTATAGAATCTGCATTTTTATTATTATCTTTTACAGCTTTTTTCTGTAATACTACAATAATGTATTTTTATTCTATTCTCCTAACAAGCTCAAAAAAATACAATGAAGAGCTATACTATGAATTTTAGAAGTTTTTTGTATCTTATTAATTATAAAAATTAAAGTTATTGCTGATCTTATTCTCATTTATTCACATTTTTGAAAATTAAGTGGTAAAAATCAATTATAAACATTTACTTTTTTTCATAAATATACTTTAAAAGTATTACTGAAAAAAAGATTTTCTTTTCAATTGCTATAACATTATTTTTTCCTAGAATATATAATATCTAAGCAATAAATAAAAATTTTATTCAGAAAAAAGATTAATTAAAGTTCTAATAAAAGTAAAACTTATTATTGTAATTTCTTTAATAATATCATGCTTAATATATCATTAGTTTTATTAACAGTTATTATTAAAAAAACTCTCTATCATACTATTAATATTATATTAATAGAAATGAAATTATTTACTATTAGATATAAAATAAACCAGGTAGTTTAAATATCTAGTATTTCTTATATTATTATTATTACTAATACTTTTTATGTAATGCAAAGAATTTTTAATTCATTCATATATTTATATCAAATTTAATTTATAGTAATATTTAAGAATCTTTAAAAGTTTTTTAACAAATGTTTAGATAATTTAATTGAATTCTGAAACTGTTTAGTAATAAAGACTAGTATTTATATATTTAGATGAATAAAAAAACAATCTTACTTTATTTTATTTTAACAAGATGTTATAGAACTTTAATAAGAAAAAGAAATATAATAATATTATCAAAGAATAATACTATAAATTTAAAACATTGAATTTTAAGGAAAAAGATTTTCTCAACTTACTTAAGTTTGTTATAAGTTCAAGCCACTTAAGCTATTACTAATTATATTTCTATAAGAGAATATTCACTTTGTTTTTGTTTAAGAGAAGAATTTAGTTGTTTGTGTAGATTATATCTAATTAAAACATTTAGAAAAAACATTACATGAGCTTGTAATCTTATTGTAAATATAGTAATCTTTGTTTGTTGTTTTTTTTTCATAGTTTTTCCTTTTTTTTTCTTTATTTCTTTTATTTTAGTTCTATTTAATATAGTTATAATGTAACTATTATAGTTTGTTATCATGCTTTATATAATAAATTATTGATTTAAAAAATCTCTAAAAGTATATTTAAAATTCAGATATTACAAATAAATAAATATTTTATTTTCTAATAATACAAACAAGATAAAATGTCAAGAATGAAAGAAGTAGACTTAATATTTTCTTATTTTCTTCTCTCATTCTTATTTCTTTTTGATTTATTTTCCTTTATTCTATTTTTATTCCATTTTTAGAACTAGGGTTAGGGTTAGAGTGACAAGATCATGCTGTCACACAGCAGGTCACATCAGATAAGCTTGCACAGACCATTAGGTATTTGTATATAAGATAAACAATCCTGTACAGAGTTCTCTATTAAGTTCTCTTGTGTTAACCCAATACAAGGTTCACTCTTTTGACCAACTTTAAAGTCTTAAGTTTGTAACATAAAACTTAGAGTAAAATTTTCTATTAATTATTATATTAGTTATACTACTGATTATAGTATAAGTATTTAGTAAGCAAAATATTTTTAACTAAATACTTGATATATTAGCTAATTAAATATGATTACTATTTTTACAATTATTACTATATTCTTTAAAAGTTAAAATATCATAATAAGATAAGAAAAATTAATTTAAAAATAAAAGAAAAAATAAAAAGTAGTATTAAATAATTCTTTAATACAATTAAGGCAGAATTTAAAATCTAGATAAAATTTGAGGCCAAAGTATTTAAAAAAATAGTAAATTAATACTAATAAATATTAATTATATTATTTTTGTTTGAATTTCTCTTGTTTTTTATAGTTTAGTTTTTTATTTTATTTTTTGAACTTAGTTAAGAAATATGATATGATATTATAAATAATGATTATAAATCATAATAAAAGTATAATTTATATTATAGTTATATAATTTAGTAAAATATTATGAAAATTACTAAAAAAAATTTATTAATATTTCAAAATCTTCTAAGTAGATTTAGTTATTTTTTAGTTTTCTATAAAAAATATATTCTTTTTTTATTAGCTTTACTAATTATTAGAATAATAGTATGTAAATAATCAGAAATATAAATAGAATTATCTTGAATATTATTTAAAAATACAAGATATATTTGATATTAGTAAATGATGACTAACAAGGATTTTAAAGATTATTTAAAAAAATATTATATAAGTGTAAAATTTAACAGTAGTAGTTAAGAAAATTTATAAGTTTAACAATATTCTTTAGTAATAAACAAAAATAAAAAAGTCTATAAGAAAGATTGTAAAATTCTAGATTTAATATTAATGAAAAATTAGGTTTTCTTATAATAACTTAGTAAAAAAGTATGTTATGTAATATCTTATTATGTCTTCTTAAAACTTGTAAATAGTAGATTTTACTTTTTCCAGTATAATTTTTATATAATTAATAAACTTAAAGATAATTTTCAATTTAGATTTATTTTAGTAAGACTTGAATATTATCTGTAGTAAATATTTAGTATTAAAAAGAAATAGTGATTGTTACATAATATATATATATATATATAACTATTATTCTGAAACTTTACTAGTAAGAGAAAATCTTACTAGTTACTTTGCTATTTGTTAATAAATATCTTTAGATATTGTTCAAGCTTTTAGTTGATTTACTCTATTTGTCTATCTATTTGAAGATATTAAATAATAGAAAAAGTAATCTCAATGTTAAGTAGTTAGTATAACTTCTTAGTAAAGAACATAATAAATTATAGTTTCTGAACTAAGACTATATAATTAGAAAGACTATGGAGTTTCTATACATAATATAAAAAGAGCTTTATAACATTTTCTACAGTCACCGCTTTTTTCTCTTATACCATTATCTTGCATGATAATGCCCATAAAAAAACTAGTGAACAAACACTTTTCTATTACTTGTTATGAACTTATTCCTTAAGGTTGGAAATAAGAACAACTCTTGTATTAGAGAAACATAAGAGAACTTGATAGAGAACTTTTCTACAAACTAGTCTACCTTTTATAGTCCTACAGATGGTCCGTGCTAATTACTGTGCACCCTACCCTAAACAACCATGTGTAGTTCATGAGGCTAACATGTGATGTCTATGTTGTATGACATCATCTGTTCTCAAATCTTCTACTAAATTCTCCCAAGTCTTGTGATCTGTCTTGTGACTTCACCATCAGGTGACTGTTGTGACAGTGTGACTGATCAACCCTAACCCTAGTTGTTCTAAAAATTGAAAATGGAAAAATAAATTGAAAATAAAATAAAAATGAGAAGAAAAATAAAATAAACTAAGTCTAACTTCCTCGATCTTGACACTACTGGTATCAGCTCTCAAGTCTTGAATATGGTAAACTTACCATCCAGAACAGATATGAATGTCAACAACAACAACAGAGGAAAGTCTACTTCTTCAAGCAGAATAACTTCTAGAAGTGTTTCTATCATTTCTAATATTTTATCTTGTACTTATGACATAAGGATAGAGTACAACAATGACCTCTTAAATGACATGGCAGTAGATCCAACTGATAGCTCTTAGTTATTATACAAGGACAATTTTGAATCAAAAGATAATTTAGTCAGTAAGACAACTGTCCCTACTCCTACAAAGGAACTGCGATATGTTAAACATGACAAATCTACCTTAAACAAAGCACTAAAACCTTGAGGTAAAAGTGCTTCCATTAATAATACTAACTCATGTTCTCCATAGGAGAATGTCATCAACATTCAGCTGTTATATAATCTCAATCAACCAATAAATGTTGATTTATGAGATGGTAATTTTTATTCCATTTCTCTTCACAGCTCGTTAGAGTACCTACCATCTGACTCCAAATGTATTAAGGAATTTCTCATTTGAATTACCAAATATATTAATAACAAGAATATTGATGTTGATGAACTTAAAGAAATAGGACAAGCTACTTGGAAACTCATATCTTCCATTTACAATTTAGGATAGGATTTGCTCTTTTTTGATGAGAATAAGAACTCATTCAGACAAATGGTTGCTAATAAATTTACTCTCAAAACTAACCCTGTAAAAATAGAAAAAGAAGGAGGAAAAATAATAGATAAACTGGCTAGTGTTGAGAAATTACCCTCTCTGATCCTAGCCAAGTCTCCCAAGGAGGTGAATAAAATTTCAAAATATTTCAAACCTTCCAAACTGACTCAAACTAATAAAACTGAGAGAAAGTCATACACTTAGATATCTAAACCAACTACTACTACTACTAGAGAAGTTCTTAAAATCAAAGAGGCTTTTCCAAATCTCAAGGCTAATAAAATCAAAAATATTCAAAAAATAATCAACAATAATGGTAAGCTCAAACTAAGACTCAATATGATTACAAAGAGTCTGTCCAGAAAGCAGATTATTGTTTTAATCAGTAATAATAACAAAACCAAATTTATAGAAGAAAGTAGCAATCATGTTACTAACATTAATAGGTTACTACAAAGCATCAAATCAGACATCAAAGTTAACTTCATTTGTTTAGAATATCTTGAAGTCATAATAGTCACTAACAAAGTAGTATCTCCTTTAGATTTTCAAATGATTGAAAAGTATATCAAGAATGCTAACCATATTATAGTTGATAGTGTTGAAGTTTCTTGTCTCCCTCAATCAAAATCATATCTAAAGATGATAGGTATCTTCTACTTCAAAGAGAACACTAACACTCCTATCATAGCAAATGTGATAAAAGACATTTTGAAAAAGAACCATATTTTCAATAATACTTTGCTAGTATCAAAACTCCAAGTAATCAAGGTCTTTCCCAAATCTAATATAGCCATCATATGAATCAACATCTGGGATGTCCAAAGTAGCAACAATGCAAAGAGTCTTATCAACCAATGCTTTAACATAGGAAAATATATCACTATGATCAGAGGTGCCAATATGAATCTAGGTATACCTCAATACAAGAATTGCTGGAAATAGGAACATGCAACATTTTCCTACAAAGCCCAAGGATCAAAATGCATCAAGTGTAATGGTCTGTATAAATTCAAACACCACCAATAATTTGGGTAGTGCTGCAAAGGTAATAGTAAATCCAATCCTTCTAGGTTGGAAACCAAGATGGGTGAACCATATGACTCTAATCTTTACATTTTCTAGAAGCATAGGTTTAATTACAAATGGTATTTGAAAAAGTACCAAGAAATTTGTGATATAAAAAAACAGTCAATTCATTCAGTTGTGAACAGTACCAAAGCATAATTATAAAGAATATCAAAGTTTTTTCATAAAACATTCAAAAGAATAACTTGGTCATCAAAACAATACTTGAAACCCAACACAACTTCAACATTATCTTTATTCAAGAGCCATCTTAGTCCATTATATGCTCCATCCCTAGTTCATCAAATGAAAATAGGGATTTATTGGTAGGATTCCCAAATCATCCTAATTAGATTATGTTTTTTAGAAACCCTACCCAAGAGGATGAATAACCTAGGGTTGTTATATTCATTAACATTCATTTACAGTCACTTCTCTTTTCTTTGAGAAAGGATATTTTCAATCACAGAGACACTTCTATGTTTTGTTTTTCAATCATAGACTAGTTTATTTCCTTATTAACTTATACTCTGATTCTGCTCAATCAGCCTTAAAGTATCTAAAGAATACTGAGGTTAACATTAATAATGTCCTCGTCATGACAAGGAACTTTAATATTAGAGATAGTATTTGGGACTTTAATTTTCCTTACCATTCTCACCATAGCCAGAATCTTTTTGATATTGCTAATTTCTTTTGTTTGGAGTTATTCAGACCCACTAAACAAATCTCTACTATATATTCAGACAATCAATAGAACTCAAATTCAGTTATTGATCTTATGTTTCTAAGACCTGAATTATTAGAATACAACAATCATATCATCCATTCTGATCTAAAACTGACATCAGATCATGCTCTTCTCACTGTCAATATCTTAATTTTTGAAGAGTAAATTCTAACAAGAAGATGCATGCTAATCAAGAATAGCAATGAAGAAAACAAATTTGTTAACAAACTTATAGAAAAGATTAAAGGAATGAATATCTCATGCATTTGTAACAAAAGTGTTCTTGAACAAATTATCCAAGAATTTGCCAATAATATAGAAAGAATATGGTATAAATATTCAAAAATTATTAACATCACTAAGCATTGAAAGAAGTGGTAGAAAAATTATTATTAAAGAGATCTTGAACAATTCAGGCAATTAAGATGTATTGATGATTAGAAGAAATTCAGGAACATTATCAAGAAGATGAAGTATGATTTCTTTGACTTAAAAATTCAAGAAGTCACTAATAAAAGCAGAGGTCCTTGGGAACTCATGAATTGTATCAAGACATGTAAACTTCCAGTAACTGAGACAATTTTGTTTAATAGAAAAATATGTATTGAAATTGACAATCTATAGTAGGCTTTCTATCTGTCATTCAATTCAGCTTAAAATTGTCAAATGGACCCTTAGCTCCTCAAAGAAATTTCTTGTAAAGAAATTACAAGGTGGAATTCATTTTCAAGAGAAGAGTTCATCTATGAAATTAAGAAATGCAATAATTTGTCTATATCAGAACTGGATAAGCTTTCTTAGAGATACCTCAAATTAATCATCAAAGATATTGCTTGTTTTGATAAATTCATTGATATCACTAACACGTACATTGAATTAGAATACTGGCCTTTTCACTTCAAAACATCTACCACTATTGTAATTCCTAAGTCAAACAAGGAAGCTTATAACTCTCCCAAGACATATTAGCCTATCATCTTACTCAACACTGTTGACAAATTGATTAAGAAAGTGATTGGTGAAAGAATGTAATTTGTAATAATCTCAAACAACTTTATTCATCCATGTTAATTAGATAGTCTTAAACAGAGATCTACTCAAGATGTAGAAGTCACATTAATCCACTTCATTCATATGGAATGGATCAAGAACTGTATTATGAGTACACTTGCATTTGATATAGTGCAATTCTTTCCATTGCTAAACTACTATCTCCTCTTATCAATCCTTGTCAAAGTTAGGTTTAATCTAAAAGTTTCAATCTTTTTTCACAACTATCTAGTAGGTAAAAAAACCAAATACCTTTGAAATGATTTTTCTTCTCATTTTTTCAATATTGACATTGGTGTTGAACAAGAATTAGCCCTTTCTCCAATTCTTTTAGCTTTATATCTTTCATTTGTTTTTCATATTTTCAAAAATTGATTAAAAATCTAAAAAATCCAATTTCCACTATTTCTTTTGTAGATGACAATCTTCTCATTGCACAAAACAAATCTATGTCTGTGTTGAACACAAATCTTTTTTGTAGTTATAATGTAATTGACTTCTATGCTAACAAGGCCATTTTTACTATCAAATACATGAAAATGCTAGGAAATTCATTAAGAGGCCTTAGTCCTGTTCAAAAAAGAAGATTATACAGATATTGTACCTTACCTATAGCCTTATATGGCTTTCAACTGTGGTATGATAATAAAATACCACTAACATATTCAATGGAAAAACTCAGAAAGATGTAGAGGAAATTGTACATCTTTCACAGCTAGAATTGAAGCCATTGCAGGTTTAATTTCTATCCACCTTCATTTGAAAAAACTCTATAGGCATATTCTCTTACAAACTCATTCATTGTCTTCTAACTACATCATCAATTCACTTCTTAAGACAAGAAAACTCTCTACTCAAGAATCTCACCAACTTTCATTAAACAATCTCATATCCAAACAATGTTTAATTATTAAGGGTCCTTTAGTTGATATGGACAATAAATTTAATAAAGTCTTTCCTTTCTTCTCTCTACTTAATCCTGAATTTTTATATAGATGTTTTTTCTAATTGTTTTTCTTTTTATCTTATAGATAGAAGTAATAATCAGAACATCAAGAGTCATATAAAAAGACTTGACAATATTACCATCCAAACATTGTTGGACCCTCATTTAGCAGTTGTTATATCTGATGCTAGCATCAAGAATCAGGTTGCTACTTCCATATCACATATCCATAGTTATAACAATCCTGTTATTAAAACAAAACACTATGTGATTAGAGTCACATCCTTAAAAGCAGAACTTTTTATAATAAAATATGATATAAATCAAACTACATACTTATCTTCTCTTGTAAGTCATCATGGGACTTTAACAGGAAAACTAAATGTGAAAACATTCTTAAACTTTGGAGAATGACTTTCCAAGCATTAGATAATGCAACTTTTTGAATTTTGTAGATGAAGATTCAAATTTGTTAGAACTGTCAATTGCAAATAGTAGTTCATGGCTTAAATATTTTAGTTACTCCAACTCACTTTATACTAAAGCTATAAGAGTAATCATCAATCATACACCAATAGGAAAGTACAGACTTAGATCCTTCCTTAAGGAAGATATTATGTATCTATGTGGTGAGCATCTTATAGAAATAAGATGTTATATTCTACACAAATGTAAAAATACAATGACTATTAGAATCTAAGAAGGGATTTCATTAGATATTTTGTTCTGTTTTTAGAATTCAATAGTAATGTGTTCTTATTTACTGAGAGTATTACATAGTTTTACTTCAATTAAGATATACTATTTTTTTTTCTCTTTTCTTTAAATTGTTTGTTTCTTTTTTCTTTTTTCTTTATTTCTCTCTTCATGTAGTTTATGTTTATTATAAGTAACTACTTTGTAGTTACTTTTCTTTTTTAAATCAACAGTTTATTACATGGAGCTTGAGGGCAGACCATGGTAGCTACTTCGTAGCTACATATATGCAGACTGAAACAACATGAGAACTAGAGAAATAAGAGAAAAAGTAAAGAAAAGAACACTGATAACAGAAAAGAAACAAAAAAAAGAAAAATAGAAAACAGAACCCTACTATAAGTGAGATGGTATAAACTAGCCTTCTCCAAAGGAGCATTGTTGTTGAACTTAAGAAAAAGAGTGAAATGTGCTATTGTATCTCTTCTTAGGTTCTAATAGCTGTTAAATCTATTATACTCATACAAGATATGCTGTCTTGATTCAATAGGATATAATTTACATGGATACATAAAGCCTTTTTTGGGGAAAAATCTAAGCTAATATTCACTGGTTGGAGCATAGTTAACAATCGCTCTTGTAGCTCTAATGTATAATGAATTAAAATGGCTGAAATATTGAAGCCATGAACCATCATTTCTAGCTGATAGTTTAAGGGGATTTAGTTCATTATCAAGTAGTTCTAGAAATTGTCTTCCCTTGAAATCCAAAGCTTGGAAAGACATTTTCCAAAGGTTGAGAATAGACTCATTGTTACATTTTTTGCAGAAATTCCAAGACAATTTGTATGGGAAGGTTGGTGAAGTAGGAAATCTTTTGGTATCACTGTCAACTGACAAGTGTAAAGATTACTTGACTTTACTGGAACAATCCCAAAATTCAATACAATTATTGGTATCTTTTCTAAAAAACTCTCTAAGTTCATGAGAGATGGTAGTGAAATGAATTTAATAGGGATGAGACAAGGAATCAAAAATTCTCTTGGCAGCATGAATGAAGTCTGTAATGATGATGATGTGCTTGATATTGGGAATATTAATGGCTTGACTTATACCACATCTAATAGTAAGTAGTTCTACTTCAGTAGTGGTAACGGCTCAATAAATGGTCTTGGCAATAGGCTTGTCACGCAAGTGGATGTACAAGATTGAAGTAGCGATGCTGTTTTTGATACTAGCATCTGAAATGACAATAGATGAGGATGAATCTAAAAAAGCTTCAATAATGGTATTATCTAGGTTTTTAATATGATTTTTGATATCTCAAGAATAATAATGAAAGGAAAATTGTTCTGAAAAAGAGTCAATGAGCCTATTTCCAGAGAAAAACTCTTGATCAAAATGAGAGAAGGATGAAATATATTCATTACTCATATTATCCATATCAATTAATGGACTTTTTAATTTGAGTCTTTGCTTGACGGTAAGGCTTTCAAGAGACAGCCTATGTGGGTTATGATCTTTTGATCTATTAGGGGTAAGGATTGACTTTATAATGTGGTTAGGTGGGAGAGAAAACCCTTGTAAATAGAATCTTTGGTAGAGCTTTTTGAGATGAAGATGTATAGAGACAAGTTCTATAATTGTTTCAACTCCCATTGTTAGTGATGTGTGAAAAATACTTGTTATCTATAGGACTGCCCTTTGTTGCATTTTCCTAAGAATTTTGAGGGGATGATCAAGTGGTGCTTTGTTATAGTACCACAATTGAAATCTGTATAGTACTATAGGTAAGGCACAACACCTATACAATCATCTATTTTGGAGGAGGTTGAGCCCCTTTGTTGAGTTGCCAAGCATTTTCATGTACTTGATGGTTAATATAGCTTTGTTGGCATAAAAATCGATGTGATGTCGAAATGATAATTTTTAGTCAAAGTAAAAACTGAGATAACACTATATATTTTTGGGCAAGAGGATTGGGCCTCTGAGAGAGAAGAGGTCTAAGGGAGGAGGATTGAAGTTGCTATGCATTCTAGAAAAGTAAAATACTTCGGATTTTCTATGCTCTACTACTAAACCAAACTTGGTAAGAAGAGTAAAAACAATATTGTAGCTACAGAAAAGGTTCATATTCAAAATAGAAATGGACTTGTGTTAAGAAATGAAAAGGCTATCGTCAACAAAGAAAAGAATTGAAATAAAGATTTTAAGATTTTTTAAATGTTTTTCCAAAATATAAAAAATCGGAAAGAGATATAAAGCAGATAAAATGGAGAAAAGGACTGAACTCTGACTGACACCAACATTAATATTGTAAAAGAGAGAAGAAATTTTTTTCCATAAATACTTTGTTTTTCTACCGACAAAGTAGTTCTTGAAGAATATTGAGACTTTGAGGTTAAAGCCCACCTTGTCTAAGATTAGAGGAAGAAGGTGATGATTGAGAGAGGGGAAGAACTAAGTGATATCAAAAGCCAGTGTGTTAGTGGATAAGTTTTTAACCCATCCAGATTGAATGAAATATATGAGTGCAATACCTGTGTCTGTCATGGATCAATATTTAAGTCTATCTAATTGACAAGGGTAAACAAAATTATTAGATATTGAATGAAATTGAAGTCTTTCTCCTATCATTTTTTTGAATAATTTTCTTATGATATTGAGTAGTATAATAGGACAAAAAGATTTGGGAGAGTCATAAGATGATTTGTTCAGCTTGGGAATGACAACCATAGTTGAAGTTCTGAAGTGAGAAGGCCAATGATCTAAGTTGATACAAGTGTTAGTGATATCGATTAGTTTGGAGAAACACTCTTTATTTCTGATGATCATCTTGATGTATCTCTAAGATAACTTGTCTGGTCCTGGGACTAACAAATTATTGCACTTTTCAATGGCATGTTTGAGCTCCTCTTTGGAAAAGAGGGACCAAGTACATTTTTCTTTGTCTGGGATTTCATCCAAAAGATCGATATTAACTTGTCAACTTTAAGCAGAGTTGAATAACCCATATAGAGCATTCCACAGATCATTCAACTCAATACATGGTTGTTTGTTATATTGAATCACTTCAATAGCCAGGAGTTTTCTTTTCTTAACACAATTCATGAGCTCTTAAGGCCTATACTTCCTGTTAGCAGTTTTGTCAATTTTTCTGTCAAAGAATTCATGCTTGGTTCTTTTTATGATGTTTTGAATTTTTTCCAGTCTTCAAGCTATCTAGATTACCTATACATTTCTAAATCAGTATAGCATTTGTGGTTCCACCAAGCTTTTAATTATTTAGTGATATTGATGACCTTAGAATATTGATGCCAAATTCTTTTGATATTGTAGGTGAATGCTTGCATGACAGTTTCCAAATCTTCCACACACGAAAGAGATACTGTGTTGATATTCATGATGAAATGAATAAGTTTATCAATGAAGTGAAATTTTTCTTCACTGTCTTTAATTAAGGATTGCTTTTTGATATAAACTTACTTTTTGAGAATGAATATATCAATGGTGATAGGAGCATGATCAGATGTAAGTTTCCAGCTGGGATAAATATAATAGTTATTGAGTTTAGAAGAGCCAGGTCATAGAAACACTAGATCTAAAACTGAGTTAGAAACCTGAAGGTTATCAAAGTATCTAGTGGAAAAGAATTCAAAGAGTTCAGAAATTTCTAATTGAAAAGAATCCATAATTTCAAAGAGAATGTCTCTGTGGGAAGAATGATGTGGAAAATTTGGATCCCAGAAATGATCTCTAATATTGACTTTAGTATCCTTAAGATACTTTAAAGCCACTTGAGATGAATCAGAATAAATATTGATCAAAAAGTAGATAAGTCCGTGATTAAAGAAAGAAATGCAAGAAATATCTTTGTGTTGTAAAACATCATTTCTAAGAGAAAATCTCAACGAGGAAAGATGAATGTTGATATAAGTAATGACTCTAGAAGAGTTACTAGGTTGCATGCAAAACTTGGAAAATGTTATCCGGTTAGGGTGATTTGGGACTCCTACCAACTTGTCTCCTTCACAGTTAGTAGAGCTCAGAATAGATCTCAAAACAGACTAAGATGGTTCTTGGATGATAATGACATCAAATGCAAGCCTCGTTTTAAGAATAGTATTGATAATGAAATTGTTCTTGTGAATGTTATATGAGTAGATTTTGATGGAGTTTAAAATCATGCTTGATCTTCACTCATGGCTGAGCGAATTGACTTGTTTCTGTTTTTACAAAACTCTTGATACCTCTTGGAGTACTATTCTTTGTTGAAATGATGGCACCAGAATGGGTATGCATTGAAGTTGGCTTGATAATTGCCTTTACAATTTAAGCACTTGAAGGTATGTGAGCATGGTTCTCCTTGCTTAGTCTCGAGATGAGAGAGGTTTGTCTTGAAGTTGGCTTTGCAGCACCAATCAAAATGATAGTAATGTTTGGATTTATGTAGTCTATTGCATTTGACACAACAAGATCCTTGGAAGTGACAATGCAGATGTCAGATGGTGCAGCAACTTTATTTGACATGAAAATGAGTTCTCTGTCAAGATCAAAGAATATAGACTTAGTTTTTTCTTCATTTTCTTTCTCATTTTATTTCCCTTTTAAGTTATTTTTCATTTTTCAATTTTTAGAACTCTGGGGTTAGGGTTAGAAGTGATTGGTCACACTGTCACATCAGTCACATCTGATAGTGTGGTCACAATATTGATCACGGAACTTAAAGAGAAGGAAGGAGAAGGTTCTGGAACAAAATGACATCATACAACATGGATACCATATATTGGCCTCATACTTTACACATGGTCATTTAGGGTAGGGTGTACAGTAGCTAGCATGGACCATCTGTAGGAGTATATAAGGTAGACTATTTTGTAAAGAGCTCTTTATTGAGTTCTCTTATGTTTCTCTAATACAAGAGTTGTTCTTTTATCCAACCCTAAGGATCTAAGATCATAACAATCCTCATATTCCATCGACAAAACTCCACCTATTGCATAGTCCAATGCATCCACCTCCATTTTCATTCTCTTGTCTAAATCCGGCACTGCTAGCACCAGTTCTTTCGTAAACCACTCTTTCAATTCTCTAAATGCTTTCTCTTGTCTTTCTGTCCAATTCCACTTTTGATCTTTCTTTACCAGATCATGCAGAGGTCTGGCTATCAATGCAAATCCCTTAATCAATTGGTGGTAGTAATTCGCCAATCCTAAGAATTTCTGCACATCTTTAATACACTTTAGTGTCAGCTATTCCAATATTCTTTTTACCTTCTCCTCTTCCATCTTTATTCTGTCTGGTCCTATTACTACCCCTAAAAATCCCATCTCTCCAACCCTCCACTTACATTTCTCTGGCTTCACACTATTATATCATCTATGAACACTGCTACTTTTCCTATGTTAATTAAATCTCTCAATAACTCGTTCATTATAGCCTGGAAAGTGGCCAGTGAATTTGTTAACCCAAAAAACATAACCATGGGTTCAAAAGATCCTTCAGATGTTGTGAATGCAGCCTTCCATTCATCTCCCTCCTTAATCCTCACATTATTGTAACCCCACCTCAAGTCCATCTTCATAAACACCTTCTTGGTACCAATGTACTCTAATACATCTGAAATTAATGGCAATGGGTAGTTATTTTCACCGTCCACTCATTTAGATGTTGATAGTCTTGTACCATTCTCTTCTTCTCATCCTTCTTCTCTACAAAGAACATAGGTGCCGTTTGAGGTGACTTTGAGGATCTGATGTACTCTTTTCTTAATTGCTCTTTGACAAACTCCCTTACTTTCTCTCTTTCCTCTCTTGATAGTGGATACACCTTTTTCTTCCTCAGCATAAATCCTTCCTTCAAGTCAATAGCATGGTCCCAGACTTTTTGAGTAGGCATCCTCTCTGACTGTTTCTTGCCAAAGACTTTGATCCACCTATGAAATTTCTCTGGAACTAATTTTTTTGCTTCTTCCTTCGATCTCGCTGCTTCTTCTTTTTTATCCCATATTTCCCATTCTACCACTACTTTCTTTACTTCCATTATCTTTCCCTTTCTTTGTTTCTTCTTTTCTTCTATTTTTTCTCATTTCTTTCCTGCTTCTTCCTTTGCCTCTTCCTCCTATTTCTACCACCCCAATTTTCCCTGTGTCAGTTTCCACTGTTTTCCACACTCCTCTGGGCATCTTGTCATCTTTATCTCTTCCATCTTCCAATCTATTTCTGGATTGTGGCAAGCTAGCCATAGCATTCTCAAAATTACTGTCCACTTCTGCCCTCCAATGACATCAATCTCCATTCTCTCCCTATGTCCTTGATAATAGATGTTCACTTCTACCATATATTCAATAGGTCTTTCTTTATTGAGTGAACTATCCACATTCCTTATATGCATTGGTCTTTCCAACTTCTTCAGCTTAAATCCTTGTTTTTTTTTTGCAAACTCTGAGCTTATAACTAGCCCAGTTGCTCCACTATCCAACAGTGCTTCTACCGTTATCCCCTCTTGTGTATCTATTCTTTCCAACCCTATCTTCACCGTTACTTCTCTTAATAATTTTTCTCCTTCTGCTTTTCTTACTTCTGCTTTCTTCTTAATTCCCTCTGATTCTGGTATACCAACTTTTATTTCTCTAGCTAGTACATTAAATTTGTTATAAGAATCTAGTCGAGGAACTCTAGATTCTCCACCCCTTTTAAATTGTCTAATTGTTCATAATTTTCCTCTCTCCTTTCTCCATACTCCAGTCTTCTTCCCTCTGCTATTCTGCCTCTTTGTTCTCTATTCCTACAGTGTCGGGCCATGTGCCCAAATCCTCCACAAGTATAGCAATTCCTCCCTCTGTCTACTTCCATTGCATAGAAGTCCCTCCTTGGTGCCCCTATTCTCTGCCCCTGCCCTCTCATAACTACTACATTCGTTCTCTCAACTCTCTCCATTGGAGCATGCCCTGTTGTCACCTGCTGAGGAGGCATTTTCTACCTCCTCTGCCACACTAGTGGTCATGGCAATATTTGTCTTTGCTTCTGTTGTTTAGAAGCTATTCCTCTCTGTTCTTTTCATCTTCTCAACCTTTCCTCCTCTCTCTTACTCTCCTTTCAATTTCTGTCTAAGGCTGTTGTCCTCTTAAACCACTGCTCAATTGAGTCTGGTTGATTCTCCACCTTCATTAGCTTCCTCCTTATTGCCCCATTCATATCCCTTTTGAACTCCTCAATCAGTGGTCAACCCTCATATCTACTACTCTTCACTACTCTTTTAAAATTCTGTACAAATTCTTCCATACTTCAGTTCCCTTGTTCTATCCTCTTAAGCTCTGCTACCTTCACTGATTCTTTGTCTCCTCCCCTGAACTCTTTCTTAATCTCTATCAAAAATTCTCCTACTGACTCGTACTCTACTTCTTCCACTTCCAAATCTTTTAGGATGTTTTTCTTCCATATATCTACTGCTTCTTCCTGCACATATGATAAGATCTACTGAATCTGCTCTTCTACCGACTCCTTCCTCAACTTCATTCTAATGTATAACTTGCATACTAAGATGAATCCTAAAACCTTTGACGACATGCTATCGAAGATTTGTAGTTTTGCCATCTTAGTGGTTCCTCCTCCTTCTCCTCTTGCTACTGCTTCTTCTGCAAGCAGGGCCTGTATTTGTACCTATATTGCTACCAATTGTTTTTGCTGCTGCCTGATAATCATTTGAAAGTTGAGTTGATTCATATTGTAAGAAGGGGGGAATCAATGGGTAATAGTGAGGGTGATAGTAGTGGTAGTGAAGGAGGTGATGATGTGTATAAGAGGAATGCGGAATCTGTGTTGGTTTCGCTCTCTGATTCATACTCTGACAATGAAATCTCGGTAAGTGATAGTAGGTACTCTTCTTGCTCTGCCTACACTGTTACTGACTACTAATTTGTATATGATTTTAGTCTAAGAAGACCATTCTACTCTAAGCAGTGTTTTTTAAGAACTACTACTGTTCCTCTGCATAGACAGATCACAAAAAGACCTGTAGCATAAGGCTAATACAAGAAGAATGTATATATCATGTCCACAAAAGGTGATACATCTGAAATGTACCAGTAGGCTTTTATACAAACAGACAGCTAGGCTTCTCCTGCCTAACTAGTATACCTCTTGAGCTTAGGGTCTGGCTATCTCTTCTTGACTAAAGAGCGGTGTTGCTCTTCAATTGAGGATGAAAAAGAATAAGAGTAATAAGAAGATCCTGTGTTGGATGGTCTTTGGATAGGGAATCAAGTTCTAATATTATGAACTTAAACCTTTGGAGTTAGGTAAGAGAACAAACTCTTATATTAGAGTAAACACAAGAGAACTTAATAGAGAGCCTTTTACCAAGTAGTCTACCTTATATACCTATTTAGATGGTCTGTGCTAACTACGGTACACCCTACCCTAAATGATCATGTGTTAGGCATGAGGCCAACATACAATATACATATTATATGACATCATTCCTTTTACCCCTTTTCCCTATGTCTTGTGATCTGTGACCATCAACCCTAATCCTAAGTTCTATAAATAGAAAATAGAAAATTAAATCAAAAAGAAAATAATAAAAAACTAAGTTCACTTCTTGCGATCTTAACATAAAGGACCATTAGTTGATATGGATAACTATTTCAATGAAATATTTCCTTCCTTTGTTTCTCTTCATCTTGAATTTTTCCCTGGACATAGAGTCATTGACATTTTCTCTAGCTGTTTCTCTTTTCATTTATCTAGTAAATGTAAAGACAACAACTTCAAAGCCCATATTCAGCAACTTGTCAAGATTGTTGACGGTGGACTTTATTTTATTTTTTCTTTTCATTTTTATTTTACTTTACTTTTCTTTTTCTTTTTAATTTTCTATTTTTAGAACAACTCGGGTTAGGGTTTATTAGTCACGCTGTCACATCAGTCACAAATCGATGGCGTAGTCACAAGACTGATCACGAGACTTGGGAGAAGGGAGTAGAAGGTACTAGAATAAAGTAACATCATACAGCATGGACAACACATGCTGGCCTCATGTAATACTCATGGTCATTCAGGGTAGGGTGCACAGTAGTTAGCATGGACCATGGGCTATAGTATATAAGGGAGACTACTTTGTCTTAGGAACTCTATCGAGTTCTCTTGTGTCACTCCAATACAAGAGTTGTTTCTTGACTTAACCCTTTGAGTCTTGATTCATAACACAACTGGACAACTTGGTTATTGAATCTTCAAGCATTCCCTCACATGCTCTTGTCATTATAGATGCTAGCATTAAGAACAACATCGCTACTTCTATCTCACATACCCACATCCACAACAAATCTATCATCAAAACTCTACACTATGTGGTAAATGTCATGAGTACAGAGGCTGAACTTTTTACCATCAGATGTAGTATAAACTAGGCCACAAATTCTAATAATATTTCAAAAATCATCATTGTCACTGATTCTATTCATGCTGCTAAAAAGATCTTTGACCCAACTTCTCATCCTTTCCAAAGTCATGCAGTATCTATTCTTAATGAGCTTCAATCTTTCTTCTCTTGTCATCAAGAGAATGTGATTGAATTTTGGAAGTGTTCTAGCTGTAGCAATTGGCCTCTTCATAAAGCAGTTGACAAGGAAATGAAATCTTTCAGTCCTATTCTACTATTCTCTTGCAAATTGTCTTGGGATTTCAGCAAGAAAAAAGAATGTGACGACATTGCTAATAGGTGGAGAATAATTTTCCAAGCATTAGATTTCAAGAGGAAACACTTTCTTGATTTTATCGACAGTGACAACAACATCATTGAACCATCATACATCAAAGATGGTTTATAGCTCAAATTCTTTGGCCATTCCAACTCTCTGTGTGCAAAAGCCTTGAGGGTAATAACCAACTATGCCCCAATCAGTGAATATAGACTTAGATTCTTCCCTAGGGAAGAGTTTAGTTATCCTTGTAGGTTATACCCCATTGAAACAAGATATCATATGCTTCATGAGTGCAGATGGTTTAATGGATATTGAAATCTGAGAAAAGACTTAATTAGCCATTTTGTTATGTTTTTTGAATTTAATCTAAATGTATTTGCATTTCAAAACACCACTATCTAGTCAGCTTTGAGTAAATCTCTTAGCTAGTATTAGTTAGTTTTTCTTTCTTTCTTGTCTTTTCTCTTTGCTTTCTATTTTTCTTTTCAACTTTTTATATAATATTGTTTGCCCTATACATAGTTACAACATAGTTACCATAGTTTGTCTATGTGCTCTGTGTAATAAATTGTTGAAAACAAAAAAATTAAAGAACTTATATTTTTCTTTTTCAAAATATCTAATTAAAATAACTTTAGTTAATTTTAAACTTATTTAGATCTAATAATCAATATTTGAGTTGAACTTTGTTATAATTAACTATTTTACACTTTTTCTAAATATTATTATATTATTCTTTTCTTAACTTTTAGTTTGTTTATTATTTTATTTTAATATAATAAGTCTTAAATATCTTTAATATAGTATTAGTTAATTTTTTATTTAAAATACAATATAATAATTAGTTAGTATTATAAAGTAATAAGTATATTTTACTAATTAATTTTATTTCTTATTCTTACTTAAGTTTTTGTCTAAGTTATAATTTAAACTAAGTTTAAAATTGCAATAATATAAGTTTGAAAACAAATATTAAGTTTATACTCAAACTATTAGTAACTATAAAAACTTTATTTGTTAATATTTCATAAATAGCTAAATAAATTTATATAAATTAGAAAATATTATATAAATTAGAAAATATTTATAATAATATATAATATAATTAGCTATTATAACAAATAATTAAATATGAGTTTTAATTATATAATAAAAATAGCTTATATATAAATTATAACTTTTTTGTATATATATTTTTATACTTAATAATATTAATCATTTTTATTAATATTACTTATTATCTATTATTATTATTTTCTTATATTAAACTTTTAATTGAATTTATTTTTTCATGTTTTTAATAATAAATATTTATCTCTATAATCATGTTCAATAATTAATTATTAACTTTAATAAATATAATATAAAGATTTCTTATCATAAAAATAAAAAGATAAAAAGATAAAAAATAATAGAAAATATTTAGAAAGATATTATAATATAAGTTGTTTTAAGTAGTATTTTTGAGATTAGTTAAATTTAGAATTTTGTAAAAATAGTTAATATATTAGATTAAAAACTATTTAAAAATTATTTTTTATAAAAAAACTGAAATTTTGAAATTTAGTAAAAATTATAAATCTTTTCTCTTTTAAACTACCATCTTGTATGATAGTCTCTATAAGAGATATTAGAAATAAATTCTTTCTTTATTCAGCAAATACGATCTCACTAACTGTAACTTTACCAACCAACCAACTTAGAGATGAACTTTATCAATCTAGCTAGAAACACTTTTGACAATTACAATGAAATGAGAGGTAGAACTTCTTCTCCTAACAAACTAGCTTTTGGAGACTCTTCAATGTCATCAACTGTGTTGTCAGTTATTTACCACAAGAGAATGGAAATGAACAATAAAATAGAGATTGACATTGAACTTAGAGATTGCTCTCAATTGTTATATACAATACTAGTGAGACAAGTTAATCAAATTAGTATGGTAGTTAATCCTAATAACAACATGTTGGATCAATGTGTTCTAATTGAAGGTCCTGTCCTCAACACTTTCAGTATTACAAGCCCCCTTTGTGTTGATGAGGATAATATCATCAACATTCAATTACCATATGATCCCAACAGACCTATGGAACCTAAACTGTGGGATGGGAATTTCCACCCTATTTCGCTATATAGATCATTGGAACACCTCGCTTCTGATGCAGAAAATATTAAGAAATCATTGGCATATATTGCTACATACATCAAAAACAAGAAAATCGAAATGACCAAGTCTAATGACATTAAGGACTTTGAAGGTATTGGTAAAGCAACATGGGAACTAATCTCTTTTATCTATGAGTCTGGATGGGATTCTCTTGTTGCTGACAATCACAAAAATAGTTTCAGACAGAAAGTCTCATACAAATTCACTCTTAAAGTTATCTCAGAAAAAAATGGTAAGAAAAAGGAAAATATTGTTAACAAGCCTGCTAGCATCGATAAGCTACCTTCTCCAATCCCTGCTAAATCTCCTAAAGAGGTCAACAAAATATCCAAATATTTCAAACCCAAGAAACTCTTTACTCAAACAATCCCTATTCTGGCTAAATCATATGCTCAATCTGCCAGAAACGTTAGCAATACTGAGGAAGTACTTAGGATTAAAGAGGCTTTTCTTTCTCTTCAAGCAACTAACATTAACAACATCTAGAGGATTATCAAGAGAAATAACAGCCCTAAGCCCAAACCTTGTATTAACATGACTACAGAAGAACCATCGTATAAACAAGTCATTGTCTTTATGAGCAATGATAACAAGAGTAACTTTATGAATGAAAGTGGTTCCCATGTTTTGAATATGAACAGGGCTTTAAAGAACATTAAATCTGATATAATAGTTGACTTCATTCACTCCAATGCTTCAGGAATCATTGTAGTCACTAACAAAGTCGTAGCCTCAGTAGAATTGCAATCCATTGAGCAATATATCAAAGGTGCAAATCACATCAATTCCAACAAGGTCAAGTCCCCAAGACTCCCCCAATTGAAATCTTACTTAAAGATTATTGGTCTACTATATCTTTAAGAAAATACCAGTATCCCTATCAACTCTAATGTGGTTGAGAAAATTATCAAGGTTAACCATATTTTCAACAACATCATGTCAGCATCGAAACCTCATGTTATTAAAGTCTCTCCAAAATCCAATATGGCGACTGTCTGGATTAATATATAGAACATACAAAGCAGAAGTAATGCTAAAATACTTATAAATAGATGCTTTAATGTGAGCAATTACATCACTACTATTTGAAGTATCAATATGAATCCAGGAGTCCCACAATGCAAGAACTATTGGAGATGGGGCCACTTAATGTTTTCATACCATATCCAAGGAGCCAAATGTGTAAGATGCAACAGGCCTTACAAATCTGAGCATCACTGTCAATTCACATAGTGTTGCAAAGCAAACAAGAAGATGAACCCTCCTAGATTGGAAACAAGGAAAGGCAAACCATGCCCTCACTTCTTTAAGTGCTCTAATTGCCAAGGAGACTATTAAGCAGACTCGAACATCTACCCTTTCTGATGACATCAGTTCAATTGTGAATGGCATAACTGAAAACAACAAGAACTACATGAGAACAGGAGTAAATCAATTTGCTCAGCTGTGAGCAGTTCATCTCAATGATTTATGACAACTTAAAACTATACTCACAAAATGTTTGCAAGAACAATCTTATTGTTAACATTATTTTAGAGACTTAGTCTTTGTTTGACATTATATTCATTCAAGAACCCCCTTGGTTGGTTATTCAATCTATTCCCAGCTCCACTAGTTGTGAAAAAGAAGTCTTAGTTGGAGTCTTTCATCATCCAAACTAGACTATCTTCTCTAGGTTATTATCTTGTGCCTCTGAATCTTCCAGGGTTATCACCTACATTAACATTCGTATTTCATCTCTATTTTTCTTTGCGAAATGACATCCTTAATCACAGAGACTTATCCTGTATTTCTTTCTTCAATCAGAAATCTATTTTCTTTTTGATTAATGTATATTCAGACTCATTTCAGTTAGCTTTGAAGTATCTTAAGAATACTGAAGTCAATATCAATAACGTTCTCATCATGGCTGGGGACTTTCACATTAGGGATAATTTTTAGAATCTAAATTTTCAGTATTATTCTGCTCATAGAGATACTCTTTTTAAAATTGCTGATTTTTTTTCAATTAGGAATTTCTAAACCAGCTGAATTTTTTCCAACTAGATATTCTAACAACAATCGAGACTTTAATTTGGTCTTAGATCTTGTCTTTCTTTACCCTTTCTCTTCTGAATTTGATATCTACCACATCCATCCTGACTAGAGGCTAACATCTAACCATGCTCCTATCTCTGTTGATATCTTGATTTTTGATGAACACTTTTCAACTAAAAAACAATCCCTCATCAAGAACAGCGATGAGAAAAACCATTTCTTAGAAGAGCTTGTCAACTTCATCAAAAATATGGATACATTCTCCATCCATAACATTGAAGTTCTAGAAAACATCATTCAAATGATTGCTATCAATATCAAGAACAGTTGGCTTAAACACTCCAAGAACGTCAACATTACCAAACACTCTAAAGCATTAATAATTGTCATAATAATCTCAACAAGTTCCATCAATCTTAAAGTCTAGAAGACTGAAAAGATTTCAAAAAGATAATTAAGAGATCGAAGTATGCCTTTTTCGATGATAAAATTACTGAAATTGCCAATAAGAAGTGTGGCCCATGGGAACTCATGAATTGGGTTAAGAAACAAAAGTTCCCAGCCATTGAATCTATTCAATTCAATGGTCAACCTTATATCAAGTTGAATGACTTCTGGGATACTCTTTACAATTCTTTCAACTCTGCTCAATCTTGTGAAGTCAATTTCCAACTTCTAAATGATTTTGTTCTATTATTCTTTTAAATATAATGATACCAATCTTAATTTTATTGAACCATTGACAATTAAAGATGGTTCTTGATTGCAACAATTTAGCCATTTGAATTCTTTGTGTGCTAGAGCCACTAGAACAATTGTCAACCATACTCCCATCAGCAAATATCATCTAAGATTCTTTCCTAAAGAAGACTTCTTGTATCTATGTAGTTTATATTTTATCGAAACTAGGTGACATATCTTGTATGAATGTAAGAGGTTCAATAAATATTGGAATCCTAAAAAGAATACAATAGCCTATTTCATGCTATTTCTTCAATTCAACCCTTTTGCCTTTTTTTCATTTAAGATATTACTTATTTGTATTATGTTTAATCTTACATTTTTTGCTATTTTCTTTTTTCTTACTTTTCTTTCTGTTCTTTTTTTTTTATCTTGTCCTTTTTCTTTCTTTCTTTCTTTCTTCACGTTGGCTTTATCTGCATGTATATAGTTACAAAGTAGCTATCATAGTCTGTTCTTGTGCTCTGTGTAATAAATTGTTAATTTTAAAAAAAAACTAACTAAATACACTTGAAATACTAATTATTATAATTAGATTTGATTTTTAATTCTTATTTTAAAAAATATATACTATAAGTTTACTATAGTATTTTATAGATTAAAATACTTTAATTAAAGTTTTATAATATATAATTTAAACTTATTATTTATAAAAGTTACTTTTATATACTAACATAATTATATAAAACCATCGCTTCTTTTCCTCTTACCACCATCTTGTATGGTAGCGCCTATTGGAAAGCCAGCGAATAAATTGTCTTTTTCTTCTACACCCTTCAGCAACTCAACAACGGATTCCAACTTCAAGAACCTTTTACCAACTATGTCTTCTGAAATGAACATAGGGATGGACATTCAGTCAGGGTGAGCCCTGACCAACAACTCTGAGGTACGAGGAAGAAATCCCCTATCCTCTGCCAATTCTTCCAGAGACCCATCCATGGTGTCTTCTGGGCGATCTACTCCGTATCATGATAGGATGGATACTGACCCAGATGGCGAACCCACTATTGAGGGAAACGACAACGAATGACTTGAACTGTCTTATGAGACAGAGCAGAAGAAAGCCATGAGGATTAGTAAGGCAACCATCCAACAGGACAACATGAGGCCTCAAGCAAGTAACAATGAGGCAACCCCATTGCATGTTATATATGAGGATGAAGTAATCAACATTCAACTCCCATACGATCCTCAAGCCCCCATGGAACCTGAACTTTGGAGTGGATCATTCCACCCCATTTCTCTTCATGGCTCTATTGAGCATTTCGCTTCTGACGCCAAAAATATTAAGGTTTCGCTCAATTTTTTGGCCAAGTATATCCAAGGAAAACAGGTTAATGGCAACAAAGTCAATGATCTCGACGACTTCGATGGCATGGGAGATGCAATCTGGAATTTCATCTCATCAGTCTATGTGTCCAAATGGGATGCGTTATTTACTGACCAAAAATCGAATACTCTCAGGGCTAAGATCGCTTCGAAATTCACCCCCCACATTCCTCCCTCCAATGGCAATTCCAAGAAGGACACCCCCAAGTCGACTACCGTCACTATCAACAAAGCACCACCTCTTCCCCCTCTTCCAGCCAAGTCTAAGAAGGAGATTAACGTCATCTCCAAATACTTCCACCCCAAGAATCCTTTGACCAACAAAACCGACAGGTTCTCAAACTTACAAACTGACAAATCTTATGCACAAGCATCCAAGACGATGACCAACACATCCGACGTTTTGAAAATCAAAGAAACTTTCCCTGCTTTAAATGCAAAGAAAATTGATCAGGTAAACGATATAGTTCACGGACAAAGCAAACCGAAACCCCATATCAAGATGACAACCAAAGGTCCGTCCAGAAAACACATAATCATACCAATGAGCAGTGACAATGCTGCATCCTTTATGAAAAATTCCTCGCTTAATGTTGCTAACATCAATAGAGAATTATGAAACACAAAAACTGAGGTTTTAGTGGACTATATTCGATCGGACAACACAGGAATTGTTGTAGTCACCAACAAAGTTGTGCAACAATCTGATCTCTCCATCATTGACCGATATGTAAAGAACTCTAACGACATCAACTTCTTACAAGTTGAGGACTCAAGACTCCCCAAGTCCAAATCGTATCTGAAAATCATCGGAATACCGTTCTACCCCCATGCGAACTCTCAAGAGAAGCTTACTTTGTCGGATATTGAAACCATTCTAAAACAAAATCACATTTTCAATAACATTTCCCTTGCGTCCAAACCGAGAATCATCAAAGTCTCACCCAAGTCGGATATGGCCATAGTTTTGATTGACATCTGGGATGTTCAAAGTGGTCAAAACACAAAACTTCTCATCAACAGATGCTTCAACATAGGCAGCAACATTGCTACAATCTGAAGAGCAAACATGAACCCAGGTGTTTCCCAGTGCAAAAATTGCTGGAAGTGGGGTCACTCAACATTCTCGTGTCGAATCCAAGGGGCTAAATGCATTAAGTGTAATGATCCTTATAAATCTGAACATCACAGAGAATTCGGATGGTGTTGTAAAGCTAACGTTAAGACTAACCCCTCTAGGCTAGGAACAAAGAAGGGCAAACCATGTCCTCATACCTTCAAGTGCTCCAACTGCAAAGGGGACTACCAGGTCGACTCAAACACTTGTCCTTTTTGGAGGCATCGCTTCAACAGAGAATGGCACGTCAAAAAGTATGCTGAGATACGTGAAAACAGATCTCAATCCATCTGCTCCGAAGTGAATGGCACCAGCAAACAATGATTATACAAAATCTGAAGATTTTTTCACAAAACGTTTGCAAGAACTCCCTCGTCACAAACACTATACTTGAAACACTTTCTCAATTCGATATAATACTTATCCAGAAACCACCTTGGTCCGAAATACAAAAAATCCCGAGCTCTTCGAATTGCGAGAGCAATCCTCTTATAGGTACTTGTCACCACCCCAATTGGATTGTGTTTGCAAGACTTCCTACAAACAGTAACGACTCTCCAAGAGTCATTTCCTATGTCAATATTCGTCTCAAATCTCTTCGTTTTCTTCTTCGTAAAGACATTTTTGATCATTGTGATATTAACATCATTTCTTTTACTAATAATAACATTTGTCATTATATTCTAAACATTTACTCTGATTCTTCTCATTCAGCTTTAAAGTATCTTAAGGATACTGAAGTCAATATTAATAATGTCCTTCTAATGACGGGGGACTTCAACATAAGAGACAGTTTATGGGACCCATCTTTTCCATTTCATTCTTCAATTAGTGACGATTTATTTATGATAGCAGACTCATTCGATCTAGCTTTATCAGTGCCTACTAACCCTGGTCCTACTAGATTCTCTGATACAGCTAGAGAGTCTGACTCGGTCATCGATCTAATGTTCCTTCGATGCGACTCAATTGAATTGGATTGCCACACCATTCTTACTAAATCCTGATTATCCTCTGATCATGCGCCTCTTTCGATAGACATCCCTATTTACGATGAAGTTATTCATTCGACAAAACTCGTTATCACTCCTGGAAGCGATCAAGAAAAGAAGTTCTTCAAAGACATCATCTCAAGCTTCATCTCTCTTGACACTTCAAATATCGACAATGTTGATCGTCTAAACCAAATCATCAAGCAACTTGGGAATATCATCAAACAAATATGGTCCAAAAATGCAAAACGATCAAGAATATCGAAACATTCCAAACAGTGGTGGTCAAATTCATGTAGTCTAGCACTGAACAATTATAGGATGTCTAGAAGTCGAGACACCTGGAAGGCCTTCAAGTCGACTGTTAAAGAAGCTAAGAGGTCTTTCTTTGATAGCAAAATTCAAGAAATTGCGAGCAAGAGTAGAGGCCCTTGGGAACTTATGAATTGGGTCAAGA
>Ga0157364_1000279_pt1 | contig 30512 bp, 25 predicted proteins | sample AttsexASBM2_FD_111476 | JGI IMG/M metagenome (GOLD analysis project Ga0157364, IMG submission 111476) | Fungus gardens microbial communities from leaf cutter ant in Ribeirão Preto, State of São Paulo, Brazil - Atta sexdens ASBM2 | ecosystem: Host-associated > Fungi > Mycelium > Unclassified ...
CTTACGAAGAAGATGAGGAGATCAAGAGATACAAGTGACCAAGTGGGAACTTCTCGTGATGGCAAGCTAGTATCAAGTAGATTGAAGTCTTTGTGTACAGCCATGACAGTGAATAGTAATTTGTTATGGCAGAAACACTTTGAAGCAGATGAGGTTCCAGTAACTCTAGTGGTAGTGCTGCTGTAGCTCAAGCCAGTATATTCAGAAATGTTACCAGCTCAGAATTTCAAAAATCCAAATTGATAAGCTAGAATAGCTTGGAAACTGGTAGGCTGTATGGAGTTACTTTGTCTAAATTTAATTTCTCTGTATGCCATTTAATCAGCTTCTATTTGAGCTCCAAATTTTATGAAAGGACTTCTGCTCAAAGTATAAACCACAATTAACAAAAATACAGAGTATCTACTCAGGATGTAGATCAAGTGTTGTAACTTATTCATGAAGTTTGCATGTCAGGTACAGTTCACACCTGGGAGAATGAGGTCTGTGTAAAGAGACCTGTCACTTTGCCAAAACTCAAGTCTTAAACACCACTAAAGTCTGTGGCCTTTTCCCCTCTCTGTCTGCAAGCCTTGAAAACTGGTTGACATTGCTGCCCTACCCACCACCGGAACTCCTTCAGATATCATCCCCAAGATAGTCAGTCATGATCCCCTCTCTTCAACCATTGTCCAATGAGCTCTCTGCAATCCAGTCAATGTTTGAGATCATTTTATCTAGGTTTCTGACTATCTAGTGTAATCATTTCAAGATTAGGCCAGCAGTGTTCTACCTGATGTTCTGATTGATTAATATGGACTGTCTAAAGTATTTAGAGTAGCTGTCACCTCTAGGAAACTTCATTCTGTTCTTTTAGGATTCTCTGGAGGTGTATTGTATATTGTGTAGAGTAGAGCAATAAACTTAGAATTCCCTGAAGTTATACTTAACCCTGTAGACTTTACCAGTTGCCCTAATATGATATCTAAGATAGATACTCAAAGAATAGAGGTTTACTGATGGTTACCCCAGTTAATTAGTATTCTTGGATATCATTAGAAGTTTCATGGAGATCATCAGAAGTTCAAAGAGGATATCCAAGAAGTGACTGGTTATGGAATAGAGACTATTGATCTATACTAGAAGAAGTTTGGACATAATAGATCAAAAGAATGTATTATCTAAGAGAATTGCCAAATAAGTCTAGATTGGTATGTGATTACAACTGAATGCAAACAATAACCTTGGCTTCAACTTATATGTTACACCAATACTTGTCATGTAGTTGTGATCTCAAGATGAGTTGGAATGAAGTAGAGGAGAGAGTAAGTTACTTGGGTTTTATAATCAGACTAAAGAAAGTACAGAGTATCTACTAGTCTTAAACACTAAGTACCATAGTTGGAACTATAGCTAAAACAATAGTAGAGAAGGATATAACTAAGAGAATACTATAGAGACAAACTTTGGTAGTATAGTGATCTAGAGTTTAGAAAATAAGTTATTAGATAATGAAACATGAAAATGTGATCTGTAACAAAGTTTATCAATAGAGCAGAGTTTATACCTAAGACTGATCTGAGACTGATCTATTGAATATCTTGGAGTGGATCTATAATACCACTAGTTTTAAATACTGAGTAGTAGTATCTAGAATAATAATATTAACTCTTGGTATTGAATAAACATTCTGCTTATTCATACTCATACTACAATTAGCACAGTATGCCCAAGTAATAATATACAACACTTACAATATGTCACTCAAGTGTTATTTATTTATATATATTACTTGCCTTATATTACTTACATTCAAGCTTTTTATTATGCCTTAAGCTTAAGAGTTAAAAAGAATATTATACATAGTTTATACAAGAGAACTTGATAGAGTTCATACTAAAACATAGTCTATCTTATATACTACTTGGTGCTGATCTGTATATTTTGATCCAAACCTATTCCATAGTATAACTAAGTCTTTCCAGTAGATTCTATGAATATTTTACCTATTATATGATTATGTGACTGTGACATGTGACATCACATCACATCACATTCCCTTATCCAAGTTCAAAAATGAAAATGAAAAAAGAAGAAAATGAAATACCAAGAAAAATGTCTAAGTTTATACTTGGAATCTTTGATATCACCTACTTTTCAAGATTTTTCTTTTGGAGAAACAGATTTCCACCTCTGCTTTCTTTCTACCTTTCTTGAATACTTCATCTCAAACTTCTCATTCTACAATATCTTTACTATGTACTTTTCTGGCAATTCTCTCTTTTTAAAGTTTCTTTTCTCTATTTTATTTAAATTTTCCTGTCCTCTAATTGTTATAAACTTAGGTTTTTAGAGTTAGACAAAAGAACAACTCTTGTATTAGAGAAACACAAGAGAACCCGATAAGGAACTCTTTACAAAATAGTCTACCTTATATACTTCTTCAGATGGTCCATGCTAACTACTGTGCACCCTACTCTAAATAACCATATATAAAGTATGAGGCCAACATGTGGAGTCCATGTTGTATGACATCATCTTGTTCTAGAACCTTCTATGACTTTCTCTCAAGTCCCGTGATTAAATGTTGTAACCATACCATCAGATGTGCCTGATGTGATCGATCATTTCTAACCCTAACCCCAGAGTTCTAAAAATTGAAAAATGAAAAATAAATCAAGACAAAAAATAAAAAATGAGAAAGAAAATAAAAAAGTTTAAGTCCACTTTCTGTTATCTTGACATTACCCCCCTCTTAAGGTTTCTTCTCCGGAGAAACTATCTTCCACCTTCACCAATTTCTTTCCAGCTTCTTCAAGTACTCCTCTTCAAATTTCCCATCATCCCATCCATACAACATCCTTGCCATGAACTTTCCTGGTAATTCTCCCCTCCTGAAGTCTCTTTCCTCTGCCATATCTATCTTCTCTTGCCTCCTTACTTCCGTATTCATCCTTCCTTTGAATTCTTCTAATGCCTCTTTTGCATTTCCTAAATCCTCCCTTCTTTCCCAAGTGTCGTGCTCCGCCATAAACCTCTTCCAACACACTAAGTACTTCTCCACACCTTTTATTTTTCTCTTATTTAATATTTTTTCTACCTCCCATTCTTCGACTCCTTCCACTTCCATTAGTTTTCCTTCTTCCTTTTTCTGTCCCTTTATTTGCTCCTTATATCATACTATCCAACTGACGTTTACAACCAGATGGATCCTCATCGAGGTTGGCAGTCGTAATTTGACCGCATTGGTAAATACTACCTCCTCAATGGTATATGGGCCCACATAACAATCCACTAGCTTCTTTACCGGCCTTTCTTTGAACACCAAGTCCTTGGTGCTCAACATAACCCTATTTTCCTTCTTCCAATCCTCTATTTCTTTCCTTTCTCAGTCTGCTTGCCTCTTCATATCCTCTTGCGCCTTTTTTAATACTGCTCTTGCTTCTTCATGCACTTTCTTTATTCTTTCCATGAACTCTGTTGTTTTCTCCACTTTTCTACTTTTTCTAATATCTTCTCCCATTCTCATTTCTCTACCATAGTTTGCCATGAAGGATGAAACCTTTGTTGCTATGTGAGCTTTGTTATTCACTGCAAACTCTGCTGATGCTAGCCACTCCAGCCAATCCTTTTGTCTATAATTTACAAAGAACCGAAGATACTGTTCGAGTTCTTGGTTCATCCGCTCTGTCTGTCCATCTGTTTGTGGGTAAAATACCATTGATAGCCTTGTTTCTATCCCTAACATCCTGTTCAGCTCCTTCGTTAATTCTGCTGCAGACTGAGGCCCTCTATCTAACACTACACTCTCCAGTAGTCCATGTAACTTCCATATATTATCTCTAAATAACCTTGCCAGCCCCTTTGCCAATATCCCTTCTGTTGTTGCCACAAAATGCGTCATTTTGGACAATCTATTGCAGACCACTAAGATAGCATCCTTTCCAGCTACCACCAGTAACTTCGTAATGAAGTCTACCATTAGGTGTGTCCATGGTCTCTCTGGTACTTCACTCAACTTCAACTTTCCTGCCAACTCCTCCATTCTATTTTTCATTCTCTGACATAAATCACATTCTTCTACATATCTTCCCATATCCCTTGTAACTCCTGGCCACCAATAATTCCTCATAACCAACTCTACTGTCTTCCATCATTTTCTGTGTCCTACTGCTGGTACATCATGATATAACCAGATCACCTCTGTCCTTAACTTCTTATCCTTCAGCACATATACCTTTCCTTCTTTCAACACCAGCTCCCCTTCTATCTTCCACTCATTCCCTTGTAGTTCCTTTACCTTCACTTTCTTTATCTCCTCTACTACTCTAACTATATCTTCGTCCTTACTCCTTGCTTTTTTTATTTTTTCTAGTATTTCTACTTTGGGTCCTTCAATAATTACTTTCTCTAATCTACAAAGCCAACTATCTTTTACTACTACTTGATTTTCATTATCTTTATCTACTCCTACTTTCCAGTCTGATCTTCTACTTAATCTATCTGCTTTTCCTATCCTTGCTCCTGGAACATGTTTCAGGATAAAATCAAATCTAGACAAATACAACACCTATCGAGCTTGCCTTCAATTTAATTTTTGCACTTTCATAAAATACTCCAAATTTTTATGATCTGTCCAGATCTCAAACTTGGATTGTGCTCCTTTTAACAAGTGTCTCCAACTCTCCAACCTCTGGATGATCGCCAGCATTTCCTTATCATGAATTTCATAGTTCCTCTCCATTTCGTTTAATGACTTGGAAAGGAATGCTACTGGTCTCCATAATCCATCCTCACATTCCATTGGCAATACTCCACCTGTCGCATAATCTGATGCATCCACTTCCATTCACATTTTCTTATCTAAATTGGGCGCCGCTAGCACTGGTTCCTTCAGCTTAAATGCCTCTTCCTGCTTCTCTGTTCAATTCCACTTCTGATCTTTTTTTACCAGGTCATATAAAGGTCTGGCTATGGAGGCAAAGCTTTTAATAAATCAACGATAGTAGTTCGCCAATCCTAAGAACTTCTGTATGTTTTTGACATACTTGGGTGTCGGCCAATCCAACACTCCTTTTACCTTCTCCTTCTCCATCTTAATTCCCTCTGGTCCTATCACCACTCTTAAAAATCCTACCTCTCTCATCTTCCATTTACACTTCTCTGGTTTAACATACAAATCATTCTCTTCCAACTTCCTAATCACTTCTGCTACTATTTTGTTATGTCCCTCTTCCGTCTCCATTTCTATTATAACATCATCTATAAATGCCGCCACCTTCCCTGTGTTAATCAAGTCCCTCAGCAACTCATTGATCATTGCTTGGAATGTTGCTGGCAAGTTGGTCAACCCAAAGAACATCACCGTAGGTTCAAAGGACCCTTCCAATGTAGTGAATACTGCCTTCCACTCATCTCCTTCCTTAATCCTCATGTTGTTATACCCCCACCTCAGGTCCATCTTCATAAAAACCTTCTTCGTTCCAATATTCTCCAACATGTCTGATATCAAGGGCAAAGGGTAATTGTTTTTAATGGTCCATTCATTCAGATACTGATAGTTCTAGACTACTCTCTTTTTTCCATCCTTTTTCCCCACAAAGAATACCGGCATTGTCTGCAGTGATTTTGATGGTCAAATGTACCCTTTCCTCAGCTGCTCCCAGATGAACTCTCTTACTTCCTCTCTTTCTTCCCTTAATAATGGGTAAACCTTTCCCTTCCTTGGCACAAACACCTCCTTCACTTTTATCACATGATCCCACATCTTCCTCATTGGCATCCTTTCTGATTGTTTCTTCCCAAATACCTTGATCCACGGTGAAACTTTTCTGGCACCATCTTCTTTGCTTCCTCTTTTGATCTTGCTGCCACTTCTTCATCATCTCAGATTTCCCATTCTTCTGCCACTTTCTTAACCTCCATTGTCTTCTCTTTTTTCTGCTTTTTCCTCTCTTTTCTTTCCTGCTTTTTCCTTTGCTTCCTCTTCCTTTTGCTTCTCCTAACCTGATTTCCCCTGCACCGGTCTCCACTGCTTTCCGCATTCCTCTGGACACCTCGTCATCTTCACTTCCACTGTTCTTCAATCAATCTCCGGATTGTGACATGCCAACCATGGCATTCTCAAGATTACCATCCACTTCTGTCTTCCGATCATGTCTATTTCAGTTCTCTCTCTGTGTCCTTGGTAATAAATATTTACCTCTACTGTATGTTCAATTGGTCCTTCCTTGTTAAAAGAACCATCCACATTTCTTACATTTATGGACCTGTCCAACTTTTTTAAATCCCTGTTTCTTTGCAAACTCTGAACTTATAACTAGTCCTGTTGCTCCACTGTCTAATAATACCTCCACTGTTATTCTCTTCTGTGTTGTTGTGGCAACTACTAGACACAAAGTCCAATAGTGTCACTACAAGTAAATCTCTCAGTAGGGATATCTAGTGGGAACACGAGTTGTGTATTTACAAGAGAACTCAACAGAGAACCACAACAGTATTCTACCTACTATTTATATAAAGTCCTCATAGTCTGTGCTACGACTTCTCTATGCCTACCCTAATGTCTATGCCTTATCCTCATGTCCATTACTCATCTATCATATGTCTATCTCAAGGCCAGCATGCTATGTTCATGTGCCCTGACATCATACTCTTTAATCTCCATCATCATGCGTACACCATGTGTACACCATGAGGAACCCATATCCCCTGACATCACTCTATTTCTAGACTCTTCCTGATCCTTCTAGACCCTAAGTCTTTCCAGACCGCTCTAGACTACTCTAGGCTACTCTAGGCCCTATGACATCATCTCACATGACTTTCCAGTCATATGCTTTCTCTTTCTCTTATAGTAGACTAATAATATAACTACTACTATATCTTATCTGTTCTAACTCTAACCCTAAAGTCTGTCCACACTTTCATCTTATAACATGTGTGTCTATTCTTTCCAATCCAATTTTCACTGTTACTTCTCTTAGTGTTCTACCTTCTACTTTTTTCACTTCCTCCTTATTTCTCTCTGATTTGGATGTATCAGCATTTATTTCTGTAGCTAATACATTGAATTTATTGTAAGAACCTAGTCAAGGAACTCTAGGTTCTCCACTCCTTTTAAATTGTCTGAGTGTTCAAAATTTCCCTCTATTCTTTCTCTGCCGTACTCCAGCCTCCTCTCTTCTGCTACTCTTCCTCTTTACTCTCGATTCCTACAATGGTGGGCCATGTGCCCAAAACCCCCACAGGCATAACAATTTCTCCCTCTGTCTATTTCCATAGCATAGGGGTCTCTTCTTGGAGGAGCCCCCATCCTCTGCCCTGAACCTCTCACTACTACTGTATTCATCCTTTTGATCTCTTCCATCAGAGCAGGCCCTGTTGTTGCCTGCTGAGGAGGCATTTGCCTTCTCTGCCACACTAGTGGTTATGGCATATTCTATTTTTGCTCCTGTTTCAGAGCTCCTCTTCCTGTTTTCTTTTTCCCTCTTAATCTCTCCTCTTCTCTCTTGCTTTTCCTTCAATTTCTATCAAGGACTGTTGCCCTCCTGTATCATTGCTCAATCAAGCCCGGTTGGTTTTCTGCCTCCATCAACTTCCTCTGAATTGCTTCATTCATCTCCCTCTTAAACTCTTCTACCAGCGGTCATCCCTCATATCCACTTCCCCTTGCTGCCCTCTTATACTTCTGTACAAATTCTTCCATCGTTCTCCTTCCTTGTTCCAACTTTCTCAACTCTGCTGCTTTTACTGACTCCTCTTCTCCTCCACCAAATTCCTTCTTTACACTTGACAAAAATTCTTTCACTGTTTCATATTCCATCTCTCCTGCTTCTAGTTCCTCCATCACATTTTCCTTCCACACATCTGCTAATCTCCCCTGCATATATGAGAGGACCTATTGGACTTGTTCCTCTACTGTTGCTTCTCTCATCTTTATTCTCAAGTATAATCTGCACGCGGTCATGAATCCTCCCACTCTTCCTGCTTCTCCATTGAAAATAGATGGTTTGGCTACCTCCATTTGAGATCTCATGTTAGATCCCATCATTCCTCTTTCTGCTCCTCCTGTTCCTCCTCCTCCTCCTACTGCAAGCAGGGCTTGTATCTGTGCCTGCACTGCTGCTAGCTACTCCTGTTGTTGGTGGATAATTTCATATAGATTTACTTGACTCATATTGTTGTAATGTGGTAGAGAGTCAATGGGAGAGGGTGATGGATAGTGGTGGTGATAATGTATATAGGGGGAGAGCGGAACCTGTGCTGGTTTCACTCTCTAACTCATATTCTGAAGACAACAGTATCTCAGTACGTGATAGCAGGCCCTCTGCTTGTCCTGCCTACACAATTACTGACTACTTTGTCCACTAACTACTGCCCTAATGAAATGGTAAACGATTTTGTTCTAAGAAGGACGTTCTACTTTAAGCAGTGTTATAAGAACGACCGCTATTTCTCTGCGTAAACAAACCACAAGTGGGTCTGTAGCACAAGGCTGATATGCTGAAACGGTATTTATCATGTCCACAAAAGGTAGTACATCTACTGTGCACCAGTGGGCTTTGATGCAGATAAACAGCTAGGCTTCTTCTACCTAACTAGTATATCCCTTAAGCCTAGGGTCCAGCTGTGGTTTCTTGACTAAAGAGCAGTGTTGCCCTTCAGTTGAGACTGAGAAGAAAGTAAGAGAAAAAAGGATAAGAAGATTAGTGTTAAGCGGTCTTTGGAAATGGGAATCGAGTTCTAATGTTATAAACTTAGGTCTTTAGAGTTAGACAAAAGAACAACTCTTGTATTAGAGAAACACAAGAAAACTCGATAAGGAACTCTTTACAAAATAGTCTACCTTATATACTTCTTCAGATGGTCCATGCTAACTACTGTGCACCCTACTCTAAATAACCATGTGTAAAGCATGAGGCCAACATGTAGAGTTCATGTTGTATGATATCATCTTGTTCTAGAACCTTCTATGACTTTCTCTCAAGTCCTGTGATCAAATGTTGTGACCACACCATCAGATGTGCTTGATGTGATCAATCACTTCTAACCCTAACCCCAGAGTTCTAAAAATTGAAAAATAAAAAATAAATCAAGACAAAAAATAAAAAATGAGAAAGAAAATAAAAAAGACTAAGTCCACTTTCTGTTATCTTGACACTAATCTTTACACTCATTCTCTCTTTGAACTCTACCACTGCTTCTTTCACATTCTCCAAATCTACCTTCTTCTTCTAAGTATTATACTTTATTGTAGATCCTTTTCATCTGACCAAGTATTTCACACATTCTCATACCATTCTCTTGTTGAGGATTCTCAGAATCTCTACCTCCCATTCTTTTCCATTCACCTCTATTGGTTTTGGCTCTTCTATCCTCTGTTTTTTTACTAGTTCTTTATACTGGACTACTCTACTTATGTTTACTACCAGATAAATCCTCATTAATGCTGGCAATTTTAATTTTATTGTATTGACCAATACCACTTTTTCTATAATATAAGACTTTACAAATCTCTTTATTAACTTTCTTGCTGGTTATTCCTTAAACACTAGGTTTTGTGTGTGTTTAACAACACTTTCTCTTCTTTATTCTACTTTTCCACTTCTTTCCTCTCTCTATTTGTTTGCCTTCTCATATTCTCTTGTACTTTCTTTAGTGCTGTCTCTGCTTCTTCTTGTATTTTTATTCTCTTCCATAATTTACCATAAGGGATGAAGCTTTAGTCACAGTATGAGTTTTACTATTGATTGCAAACTCTACCATTGTTAACCACTTTGGCCAATCCTTCTGTCAGTAATCCACAAAAAACTAGAAATATTGTTCTAACTCCTAGTTTATTTTTTCTGTCTGCCTATTTGTTTGAGGGTGAAAGGCTGTTGATAATTTTGTTTTAATATTTAACATCTTGTTGAGCGCCCTTGTTAACTTTGCTATAGATTGGAGTTTTCTGTCTGAAATTATGCTTTCTGAAAGACCATGTAACTTTCACACATTGTCTCTAAACAACTGTGCCAATCCTTCCACTGATATTTCCATTGTAGTTGCTATCAAATATACTATCTTTGACAGATAATTGCATATTACTAGTACTGCATTTTTTTCTGCTACCAAAGAGAGTCTTATAATAAAATCTACTGTTAGATATGTTCATAGTTTTTCTAAAATCTTATTAGGTATTAGTTTCTCTGCTAGTACTTCTACGTGTTTTTTTGTTTACTGACACAACATTTTACATAACTTCCTACATCTTTAGACACTCCCAGCCACTAATATTTATTAGTAACTATCTCCATCATCTTCTATTTTTCTCCATGTCCAGCCACTGGCACATCATAATGTAGCTTGATTATCTCTGGTCTCAATCCCTCATCTTTTGGCACATAAACCTTCTCTTCCTTTAACACCAACTTATCTTATATCTCCCACTCATCTCTCCTTAGTACTTTAATCTCTACCTTCTTCATATCTTCTGCTACTTTAACTATTTCTTTATTTTTTTCTTTAGCTTTTTCCTTTGTCAATTTCATTATTATCTTCTACTCCCACTTTCCAATTTGGTCTTACAGTACTTATCTTGCTTATTTCTAATTTAAATTCTGTGTCTTCATAAAATATTACAAATTCTTGGAGTCTATCCAAACCTTGAACTGGAACTTAGTGCCTTTCAACAAATGTCTCCAATTTTCCAACCTCCTGATTACAGCCAGTATCTCTTTGTCATTAATTTCATAATTATGCTCTGTTTTATTCAATAACTTGGAAAGATAGGCAACTAGCCTTCACTTTCCATTCTTATACTCTATTAACAGTTTTCTTTCTGTTGTATAGTCCAATGTATCCATCTCCATTCTCATCTTCTTATCTAAGTCTTTAACTCTTCAAGTGTTCTTTTCTGTCTTTCTCCTTATGTCTACTTCTACTTCTTTCTCATTAGTTTATGTAAAGGTCTTACTACTTTTGCAAAGTCCTTTACAAATCATCTAGAATAGTTAGCAAGCCCTAGAAACTTCTACACCTCTTTAACTGTTTGAGAAACTTGCCACTCTAATATCATCTTCATCTTTTCTTTCTCTATCTTAGGTTCTATCACTACTTCTAAAAATTCTATTTCTCTCACCTTCCACTTATATTTCTCTGGCTTCATATATAAATTGTTCTTCTTCATTCTCCTCAATATATCTTTCACTAATTCATCATGTATCTTTTCTTTCTCTGTTTCTACTATCATATTATTGTTATGATCCTAAGCTGGGCTCAGATTATAACTTAGGCAAAGACTTGAGTAAGAGAAAAGGAGATGATCAGTTAGTAAAGCATAAAGATATAGGACTATATCTACTGCTATATATATCTATAGACTATGAGAAATAGTTAAGATATTCTTAAAGAAACAATAAGTAGAGAATAAGGTAAATATGATAATACCTCTACTACTACATAAGATGCTGACTAATAAAACATGAGAAAAGCATATGGTATAGTAAAATAAAAGACTAAAATGAAACAACCCCAATATGTGTTTAAGTCAAGACAATCATGAAGTGAACATCTGTAAGGTATAAGATATAGATTATAATAAATTATCTATGTATTTTAATAAGTAGTAGGATATCAAAGTGATATAGAAACACTCAGTAACATAGAACAAGATTATATTGATAAGAGTAATACCTAGAGTAATATGGAAACACTACAAGTATGTAAGTAAGAATTTAGTCTATTAATATTCTTACCTCAGTAATGTAGAATAAGACTGATATGTATATAAATACAACAAAAAAATAAAAGAGTGTTATATAATACTCAAGATATATATAAAGAAATATATTTGAAATAATTGAGAATCAATATAAACATAATATGTCAAGATACTGTTAAGATAAGATTAGAATTGGATCACTTTTTTTTTACCACCATTTCATATAGTAGTGCTTGAAAAAATTTCAGCAAATACATTGTTTCTTTCTAATACAAATCCTCAAAGTAATTCACAAAAACCTCCTATAGGTATACCAATAAATATGGAAGTTAATACTCTTAAAAGTCAGCCAATATCTTCCAGTACTAATATTTTTAGAGAATCATTGGTACACTCTAATATGTCTTCTATAGCTTATGTAGATCATATCCAAGCACTTGCTAATAATCCAACTTGGGCAGAACAGGTCAAGCTTGGCAAAATTAAAAATTCTACTCTTTTCTACATATTCTTGAAAGAAAGGGAAAAAGATTCTACAAACACAGCTAATACAACTAAACCCACACTGAATCCTTATAGAATAGTAATTAATAATATATATATATCTTAAGGCTTAGAACCTTTAGCAATTCTATATCTGGTCAACCAACCTGTGGACTTACAGTTGTGAGATGGTAATTTTTATCCAATTTCTCTCTTTGGAATTAACAAATACTTGAAAAGTGATACTAAGAACATTACTTGCTTACTTTACAGAATGACAGCTTTTATTAGGCAACAGAAATTAGAAAACAAGATGACCAAGAATATACCTCATATTTTAGAGTTTGAGTTTGCTGCTTGGGACTTTTTTTCTTCTATCTATGAATTCAGTTGGGACAAATTGACAGCTAACAAGGATAACAGCTCTTTTAGACAATATGTAGCTTTACAATTCAATGCAAAGATTATAAAAAACTTCTCAAACAATAAATAGTCTAATTTAAATAATAGTAAACAAGCTAATGTTTCAAAGGTTTCTCTTCTGATTTCTCTTAGGCTGAGCAAGAATATTCTGGTAAAATCAAAATTACACAAGATGATCTCAACTTCTAGCTTTACTTCCAAACTCAATAAATGATTATATGCTCAGGTATCAAAGAAAAACATTGAGAACATTGTCAAAATCAAAGAAGATTTCCCAAAGCTGTTAGCTCAGAAAGTTGAGAAAATTCACAAGGTTTTAAACAATGCAAAGAAAAACAAACCAAGAATCAATATAATGACTAAAGAACTATCTAGGAAATAAGTTATCATACTTAGGAGTTCACTTAACATCAATAGGGTCATGGCAAAGTTAAACACATATATTACTAATATTAATAAGCTATTAAAAGAAGTCAAATATGATGTTTTGGCTAATTTTATGCATTTGAATAATAAAGGTATAGTTATTACAACTAAGAGCCCTAGACTCCCACAACCAAGATCTTACCTTAAGATTTTAGATATCCTTTACTTTGTTGAAAATACTAACCTCTCTATAACATCAGATATTGTCGAGAGTGTTATCAAAAGCATTTATATCTTTAGTAACACTATTTTAGTATCTTATCCTTAGATTATCAAAGCTTCTCCTAAGTCTGACATAGCAGTAATATAGATCAACATTTGGAACTCTCAAAATAGAACAAAAGCTAAATGTCTCATTAACAGGTCTTTTAATATAGATAGATACATTGCTACTAACAGAGAAACTAACATGAATCCTGGAGTTCCATAATACAAGAACTGCTAGAAATAGAGACACATGACATTTACATGTCATATGCATGAAGCAAAGTGTTAAAAGTGCAATAGACTATATATGAAGAAAGATGAACTATATACTCACTCTTTTAAGTGTATCAATTGTAAGAGTGAACATTAGGCAGATAGCAACTCTTGTCCATTCTAAAAGCATAGATTCAACAAGGACTGGCATAATAAGAAATCACAGGAGCTCTAAGAAATTTGGACTAACTCAATTTACTCAGCTGTGGGTGTGGGTAAAAAATAATCTTAAAATCCTTAAGAATCTTTTCACAGAATATTTATAAGAACAAACTTATCACTGACACTCTTTCAGAAAATAAAAAAAGTTATAAGTGTTAGACTTCAAGTACACTTTATCACTTCAAACTTTGTTCATCCTAATCAAATGGGGAGTATCAAATAATAACCAACTATAAATGTTGGTATCTATCTAACCTATCTTATATATGAGATGGACAAAAAGACTTCATACTAGCACTTTTGCATTTAACATTGCTTAGTTTTTTCCCTTTTTAAATCATCAACTTCTTCTGAAGATTCTTGACAAAGCTGGTTTTGATTCTTGCATTTCTTGTTTCTTTTCTGATTATTTAGTTAATAGATAGACACAATATGTGTGGAACCAATTTGTTTTCCCTTTCTTTAAAGCAGATGTAGGTGTAGGATAAGGTTCTACTATTTCTCCATCCTCCAAATATCTTGAGGATCTGTACCTCTCTAATCCTCTCTGGCACTCTTCATTCTACCACGATCTTAAATTTCTAGTGATATTGACCATTTTTGAGTGTTTGAACCAGATTTCATCCATGTTGTGTGCAAACTCTTGTACAAGTTGTTCAAGGTCTTCCTTGCTTCCAATATGATCCATATTAAGTCCTTTGACCAACTCAATGATCTCATCAATAAACTTCATTTCTTCTTCACTATTTTTGATGATCATCCACTTTCTAGTTTGGATGTGTTCCTCAAAAATTGAAATGTTCACCATAAGTGGGGCATGGTCCAATAACATCTAGGTTAGTGTAGCATGGACTATTAGCTAAGTATATATAAGATAGACACTTTGTAGTTAGAACTCTATAATAGTCCAATGAATAGTGTGATTGTTGAATTCTTCTGAATTTGGTCAGAGAAAGATAAGATCGATGACTGAATTCAACTCATTTGGGTTGTCCACATATCTAGTAGAAGCTTGATTAGACAAACAAATGTTTAAAGAGTCTGCAATATCTATAAGAGTATTACTATGGGCCAAATAATGAGGGAAAAAAAGATCTCAGACATTGTCTTTGATATTAAAGTCACCAGTCATAATAAGGATGTTATTTATGTTAGCTTCAGTACCCTTGAGATACTTTAAAGCTGTTTGAGAAGAATCAGAATAAATGTTCATCAAAAAGTAGATTAAGCCATAATTGAAAAAAGAAATGCAAGAAATATCTCTATAATTAAAAATGTCTTTAGCTCTTTATATCATACCCATTTTATATATTTTTGAAAAAAAATCTAAAATTCTTACATTCCCTATTTAAACTTTGATTTTTTTATTTGTTAATAACAGTTTCTTCATTTTTCAGAAAATTTGTTTTGAAAAATCCAATGCAAATCTCTTTTGTAGTTATAACATTATTTAACTAGCTTGGTCTAGTTATTGAATACAACAAACCAGAGATCTTTTATTTTTTAAGATATACAAATACTTTTTATATTTCTCTCTTAGATCTTCAGCTTCTAAGAAACCCTATTCTCTACCTTAAAGACACCTAGAAATATCTAGGCTTCTTCTTTGATAAGAAACTTACTTTTTGTTAACATATTTATCATTATGTCAATAAGGCTCTTTTCATAATTAAGAGTATAAAAATATTGTGGAATTCAAGCAGGGGTTTATCACTAGTTCACAAATGACTACTACTGTATAGAATATGTGTCCTTCCTATTATGCTATATGGATTTCAACTTTGGTACTTTAAAGAAATGTCTTTATATCAACTTCTCAAGAAATTGAAGAAAATACAGAGAAAGGCAGTATTATGAATTACAGGAGTATTTCATATGTCACCAAATTGGAGAATTGAGACCATAGATAGGCTTATTCCCATTCATCTTCACCTTGACAAAATCATCAGGCATCACTAGTTATAAGTGACATCTCTCTCCAAACAATATACAATCAATATCTTTATAGATATAGATGGATATCATTCTAAGATAGCCATATCACATCACATGGCCATATCTCATCTCATGATCAAGCAATGTTTAAAATCAAAAGTCCTATAATAAATATCAACAATCATTTAAATGAAGTATTACTTTCTTTTAATAGTTCAAACAAGGAACTTTCTTCTAGCTTCCATTTAGTAGATTTTCTTTTGGATCTTTTTTCTTTTTTTTAAGTAAATTGAAAGGATCATGACATATTAACTTCTCATCATAACAGACTCAACAATATCATTGAGAATTCACTCATAAAAAGGACAGGAAGTTATTACCAAATCTGTTCACTATGCTATAAATGTAACATCTATAGAAACCAAACTCTTTGCTATCAAATATAGGATATAATTGGTGTGATATTCAAGGATCTTAGATGTTTCTTCAAAAAGAACTTGAATAATGTGATTGCTTTTTGAGATTGTCCAGATAATATTAAGTGGTTATTACATCTCTTAGTGAATTAAGAGTTAAAATACATTAAAATTGATCCTATATTCTTGAGTAAGACATTATGGAAGTTGAGTAGAAAAAAAGAATATAATACCATAGTTAAGCAATAGCAAATATATTATATTTTCAAGCCTCAGGATATAAAGAAAGAAACATTCTCAAATTAAAAAATAATGATCATCAGCCTATTTGTTTAATATACTCTAAGGGTGGTGCTTGGCTAAAGCATTTCAGCTTATCAAATTTAATATATACTCATATTATGAGACTATTACAAAATAAACTACTCACTTGTTTATAATATCTGAACCTTGGATATACTCTCAGAGGTTTAGAAGTAATTCAGAAGTTCAATAATGATGACAATGATTATTTTTTTAAATCAACAATTTATTACACAGAGAATGAGGGCAAACCATGGTAGCTACTTCATAACTATGTACATAGAGCCTAAACCAACAGGAAAGAAGAGAGAAAAGAAAAGAAATAGGAAAGAAATAATAGATAATAAGACATGTTATGCTAAATGTGAGACGAAGTAGCAATGCCTAATCCAAAAGAGAAAGCACTACTGTTGAGTTCAAGGAATAACAAGAAGTGGGCTATAGTATCCCTTTTAGTATTCCAATAGTTGTTGAATCTCTTGCAGTTATGCAAGATATGTTACCTAGATTCAATTGGATATAGACTGCATGGACACAAGAATTCTTTCTTAGAGAAAAACCTCAGATGATATTCACCGGTGGAAGTGTGATTAATGATGGCTCTAGTAGCTCTAGTGCATAATAAGTTAGAATGGCCAAAATGTTGCAGCCAAGGACCACCATTGATAGTAGATAGTTCAACAGGATTTTGATCACTGTCAAGTAATTCTAGAAAGTTTCTTCCTTTAAGGTTTGACACTTGGAAAGACATTTTCCATTGAGAAAGAACAAAGTCGTATTCACGTTTTTTGCAATAATTCCAGAATGATTTGTATGGAAAGATAGGCTATGAGTTAAAGCTCTTGGAGTCTTTGTTTACTAAAGAGTGTAGCAGCCAGTTTTGTTTGCTAGAACAGTCCCAGAACTTGATACGATTGTTACTGTTCTTTAAGAAAAACTCTCTGAGTTTGCAAGAAATCATGACAGAATAGATTTGATATAGGTGTGACAAGAAATCAAAAATTCTCTTGGCAGTGTGGAGGGAGTCTGTTATGACGATGATGTGATTAATGTTAGAGATACCAACTACTTAGTTGATACCATATCGCATAACAAATAATTTGGCTTTGGTAGTTGTGACATTGATTGCTTGGTGAATTGTCTTAATAACAGGTTTATTGTGTGAGTGAATATGCAATATTGAAGTAGCAACATGATTCTTGATGCTAGCGTCAGAGATGACAATGGAGGAAAAGGGATTGGATGATACTTTGAAGGTGATGTTGTCAAGATTTCTTATGTGATTCTTGATGTTTGAAGAATGTGAATGGAATGAGAATCGATCTGGAAAAGAGTCGATAAGTTGATTTCCTGGGTTAAACTTCTTGTCAAAAAATGAAAAGGAGGGGAGAAGTTCATTACAGCTGTTATCCATGTCGATTAAAGAAGAGTTTAAGTGAAGTCTTTGTTTTGGTGTAAGATTATCAAAAAATAAGCTGTGTGAAGTATGTTCAGTTGATCCATCAGAACTGAGGATTGATTTGATAATGTGGTTAGAGGGAAGTGACGAGTTTCTTAAGAGAAATCTGCTGTATAGTTTCTTGAGATAAAGATGGATAGGGATGAGACCGGAAATGGCTTCAATTTCTACTGTAGGCGACATACAAAATGCACTGGATATCTAGAGAGCTGCTCTTTGTTGCATTTTTCTGAGTATGTTGAGAGGGTAGTTCAATAGTGCTTTGTTATAATACCACAATTGAAAGCTGTAAAAAGCTATGAGTAGAGCACAGCATTTATATAGTTATCTTGTTTGAAGAGGGTTGATTCCTCTTGATGAGTTTCCTAGCATTTTAATACATTTGATTGTGGAGATGGCCTTGTTGGCATAGAAATCAATATGATGTTGAAAAGTTAGTTTTTAATCAAAGAAGAATCCAAAGTATCATTATGTGGCCTTAGGGAGTAAGATGAGTCCTTCTATAGTGGTAAGGTTTAGTAGAGGGAGGTTAAAGACTCCATGCGATCTAGAGAAATGGAATACTTTAGTTTCCATATTCCACAACTAATCTGAACTTTGTAAGAAGAGAAGAAATTATATTATAGCTACAAAAAAGGTTCGCATTCGAAAGAGAAATAGATTTGTTCTATGAAATGAAAAGACTATTATTGACAAAAGAAATGATAGAAATGGGAATTTTTAGAATTTTTAATCGTTTTTCAAGAATATGAAAAATTAGAGAAAGATAGAGAGCAGAGAGAATAGGGGAAAGAGCTGAGCCTTGTCCAACACCAATATCTATGTTATAAAAGAGAGACAGAAACCCGTTCCAGAGATATTTAGTTTTCTTACTGACTAGGTAATTCTTGAAGAAAGCTGAAACTTTCTAATCAAGCTCTGCTTTGTTCAGGATGAGAGAGAGAAGCTAGTGATTGAGTTATGGGAAAAATTGTCTAATATCGAAAGCTAATGTGCTGGTGGTGAGATTTTTGACCCAGTCTGATCAAATGAGATGGATAAGGGCAACACCAACATCCATGGTGGATCTGTGCTTGAGACTACCTAACTGGTATGGGTGGATGAAATTATTTGAGATTGTTAGGAATTGCATTCTTTCTCTGATTATTTGTTCAAAAAGCTTTCCTGTTGTGTTTAACAGAACTATGGGGCAGAAGGACTTGGGAGAGTCATACAATGCTTTGTTAGGTTTAGGAATGATGATGGTTATAGATGTCTTGAAATGGGACAGCCAATATCCTAAGTCTATGCAGGTATTAGCAATATCAATGAACTTAATAATACATTCATTGTTCTTGATGATTCTCTTGATATGACTCTAAGATAGCTTGTCTAGACCAGGAGCTAAAGAGTTGTTGCATTTTTCAATGGCATTGATAAGCTCTTTTCTTGAGAATGGTGCCCATGTTTTGATATTTTTACTAGGAATTTCATCCAGCAGTTGAAAATCAATCTCACGAGACAGTGTGGAGTTGAATGAGTTGTGAAGGATGTCTCATAGGTTGTTTAATTCAATATAAGGTCGACCATTATGCTGAATAGCTTCAATAGCTGGAAGTTTACATTTTTCATTGATTTTTTCATTGAAGAAAATATGCTTTGTTTTCTTGACTGTCCTTTTGAATTTCTTCCAGTCTTTTAGATGTCTAGATTGTTGATATATGTTGAGGTTTTTACAACAGTCTTCATTCCACCACACTTTGAAATGTTTAGTAATGTTTACATTCTTGGAATACTTATGCCAAGTGTTGTTGATATTGATGGCTAGTATTTGAACGATGTTTTCAAGAGCTTTGATACTTTGGATAGAGGATGTATCCATGCTCTTGATAGCGTTTACGAGCTCTTTGATGAAATGGTTCTCCTTGTCACTGTTCTTGATGAGGGATTGTTTTTTCATTTGTATGTGTTCATTGAATATCGAGATATTAACAGTGATGGGAGCATGATCAGAGATTAACCTCTAATCGGGACAAATATGATGGTTGTTGAATTCTGGAGAGAAAGGACAAATAAAAATGAGATCTAGAACCAAGTTTGAGTCTTGAACATTGTTGGAATATCTAGTAGAAAAGAATTCAGCCAGTTTGGAGATTTCTAACTGGAAAGAATCAGTGATATCAAAGAGAGTGTCTCTATGTGAAGAATAGTATAGAAAGTTTGGGTCCCAAAAACTATCCCTAATGTTAAAGTCTCCAATCATGATGAGAACATTATTTATATTGACTTCAGTATCTTTAAGATACTTCAAAGCTGATTGAGACAAGTCCAAATACACATTAATTAAAAAGTAAATCAAATCCTGATTGAAAAGGGAAATACACGATATGTCCCTATGGTTGAGAATGTTATTTCACAGAGCAAAAGAAATATGAATGTTAATATATGTGATGACTCTGGGAGAGTCAGAGACATGCAATAAAGTCCTAGAGAAGATAGTCTAATTGGGATAATAAGGAACTAGTTCATTTCCTTCGCAACTAGTAGAGCTTGAAATAAAGCAAATAACCAACTAGGGTAGTTCTTGAATAAAGATAATGTTGAAAGACGATTGAGTTTCCAGGATGGTGTTAACAATGAGGCTGTTCTTGCAAACATTGTGCAAATATATCTTGATGTTATCATAAATCATGCTTAGGTGCTGCTCACAGCTAAGTGAATTGATATACTTCTGCTTTCACAAAGTTCTTGTTGCTTTCTGTTATGCCAGTCTTGATTGAATTGATACTTCCAGAATGGGCATATGTTTGAGTCTACCTGATGGTCACCTCGGCAGTTGGAGCACTTAAAGGAATAGAAGCATAGTTCACCCTTCTTGGTTTCCAGTCAAGAGGAGTTCATTTTATCATTGGCTTTGCAGCATCATGCAAATTGTCGGTGATGTTCCAATTTGTGAGGACCATTACACTTAACGCAGTTAGTCTCTTGAATTTTACATGAAAACATAAAGTGGCCCTACCTCTAACAATTCTTGTATTATGGGACTTCTGGATTCATGTTTGCTCCTCTAGTAGTAGTGATGTAGTTGCCTACATTGAAGCATCTGTTGATGAGCATTTTGGCATTGCTGCCACTTTGTACATCCCATATATTAATCTAGATAATTGCCATATTAGATTTCAGGGAGACTTTGATGATTCGAGGCTTTGATGCCAAAGTGATGTTGTTAAAAATGTGGTTTTTCTTAATAATGCTTTCGACCACACTCAAGTTAATAGAGATGGCAGTGATTTCTTGAAGATATAGGAGACCTATGATCTTCAAGTATGATTTGGATCAGGGAAGTCTTAGTGATTTGACTTCGTTTGAATTGATGCAATTTGCGCCTTTGACATATTGCTCAATGGTCTATAAGTTTAAAGAAGTGGCAACTTTGTTAGTGACAATTGTAATACCAGCTGTATTAGGACAAATGAAATCGACCAAAACATCGGATTTGATGTTTTTTAGGGCCCTATTCATGTTCAAAATATGGGCATTGCTTTCTTCCATAAAATTCTTCTTATTATCCCTGCTCATAGAGACAATAACCTGTTTTCTGGACAGATCTTTCATGATCATGTTGATCCAGGGCTTTGGTTTGTTATTTCCTTTGAATATTCTTTGAATATTTTTGATATTTTTTGCTTGAAGGGACAGAAAAGCTTCTTTTATCCTCAGAACTTTCTCAGCATTGCTGCTGGTCTTAGTAGCTTGGGTGTAGGATTTGGTTTGACTAGTGTTGGCCTGGGTCAGTTTGTTGAATTTGAAGTATTTTGAGATTTTATTTACTTCTTTAGGAGATTTAGCAGGAATTGGAGGAGGAAGCCTTTCGATGCTGGCAGGTTTGTTATTATTTTTTCCTCTTTCTTACCATTTTTTTCTAGGCTGACTTTGAGGGTGAATTTATATGCTATTTTTTCCTCTAAGACTGTTTTTATGGTTGTCAGCAAGACGAGAATCCCATTTAGAATTATAGATAGAGGAAATAAGCTCCTAAGCAGCTTTACTGATATCTTTGAAGTCTTTGATGTTATTGGACTTGAATGTTTTAATCTTTTTGTTTTTGATATATTTGGCCATGCAGGCCAAAGACTTCTTGATATTGTTGGCATCAGAGGCAAGATGTTCCAGTGATCCATGAAGAGAAACAGGATAGAAATTACCATCCTATAGTTTTGGCTCTATAGGTCAGTTAGGATCATATAGTAATTGGATGTTGATGACATCATCATCATCAATACAGGAGAAGCTAGAGATATTGAGGGCCGGTACCTCATTTGAAACATATTGTAGTCCTTAGGGAATAACAGAATCAACCACCATATTGATATGACTAGATTCTTGACAATTGTTGTTATACGACAGCTGAGAGTAGTCAGTGGGTTTCCTGAGTTCTTCATCAGGGAAGTCGTTCTGTATAATCATCCTTTCATGATATGGAATGGAAAAAGCCTTTAATTTGATTGAAGCACTTTTAGAGGAGACATTACTAAGAGAAGGAGATCTTCCCTTAGTACTATCAAAATTGTCAACTTTCTTAGTTATGTTAATGTCCATCGCCAAGCTGGCTAGCAAATGTTTCATTTAAGGAGCAGTAGATATGAAAGCTGAAGAAGAAAATTGTATATTCCCTAAGACTCTATTAGACGCTACCATGCAAGATAGTGGTATAAGAGAAAGAAGAGATGAATGATGACAATGATAATGAGGGATAATAATTGATGAAAATTGATGAAAACTTGTTAAGTCTAAAGTCTAATTCTTAGATATAACAGTATTTATACAAAATAGTGATAGTCTATATACAAGCTGTTTCTATCACATGATAAAACTCATACTTGGTGAAACTGTTATTTGTTATAGCAGATATCAGGCTAATTTTAGAAATTAACTAATTATATTACTACATTGATATACTTATATCTCTATAAATACTAATCTCTATATGATATATGATATATTATTAGAAACTGTTTGATGAGTGCTTTCTAATGTAACTTTGATTGTGGGAATCTGTTTAGTTATTCCTGAGATAATAGCCAATGAAACTTATAGTTACTGATGGTCTAATATCTCAGTAATCTGTTGTTACTTTTGTACATTTCATATATGTATAGATAGCCATTATTTGGAGCTTTCCAGTGCAACTTATTTTGTAAAAATCAGTCTACTGGTTGTGGAAATACAAGCTGAATGAAGCTTATAACATTACTTTTTCTCTTAGTTCAAGCTCTATCAAAAAGAGTTATATGCTTTTTTGGAGTTTTTGAAGATTTTCTTGAAGCTTTTATTGTGTATTCTTAAGATTTTCCTCATACTCTAATATATTCTTTTTCTAATTAAATCTCTTCTATCAAATAAGATCTTTTTTACTACTTTTCATTCTTTCTAATCTTGAATTTGGACTAGTGATATTGAAGTAGTTTTTGCTCATTAATAGTGGGTTCAGAGTATATTGTTAGCTTGTTTGCATGAAAAAATAAATATATGACATTGTATTATTTTATTCTTTCTACTTCAAGACTAAAAGCTATTTTTGCCTACTCTAAAGTTTCTTGTCTTTTTATATATATAAGGTCATTTGAAACTTTTCAGTACAACTTAGTTTGTGAAAATTAGTTCACTAGTTATAGAGAAACAAGCTGAATAAAGTTTATAACAGAGACTAATCACAAAATATACTCTTATTAATGAGTATAGGCTTAGATTCTTTCTTAAAGAATTCTTTACATGTATATGTAGAGAATATATTATTAAAATGAGGAGGCATATATTATTTGATTATACATGGTATAAAAAGTCTTAGAATTCAAAGAGAAAATCTCTCAAGAATATTCTTATGTTTTTAGAGCTTAATTCTAGAGTGTTTTATTTCTAGAATAGTATTACCTAAGACTAATTAGTCTTTATTTTTATTTTTATTTTCTTTAATTAAGTAATTACATTGTATAGTTACTACAGTTTACTATTATATCTAGTATAATAAATTGTTGTTTTTTTTTTCAAAAAAAGGATGAGTAAAACTTACTTTGAGCAGATATTTGTGATCAGTCATGTAGAAAGAGATCAAATCAAGTATGGAAACTTATTCAGAAATAAATGTGATATTTATGAGATTAGGCAAAGTACCTAGATTGCAGATTAAACTTAAAAGCTTATCCACAGATATATAATATGATTTTGGATAATGATCTTGGCTTTAACTTATGTGTTGTTCCCACTGTTTATTGTATGATCATAATTTTGAATAATAAAATACCAAGAAAAAGTGAAAAAAGATGTTATTAAATTCTTTATGTATACTTGGTTAAGTTTTAGTTGGAACTCAGTTAGAGAAGTAAGAGATGATTCTTAGTTGATTTTCAGACTAAAGGCTATAGAGTATCTACTTGGTTTTAAATACTAAGTCTATAGTTGGAACTATAGCTAGAGAAATAATAATATAGGGAATAATTAAGGAGACATTAAAGAGATAGTTTCTAGAATACAAGATAACTGGAAGTCTAGATAATAAGTTGTCAGAAGATGAAATACAAAAGGCTAATCTATATACAAACTGTTATAACTCAAAGACTTTAGGGTTGACTAATAAGAAGAATCTTATATTAGGGTTAACATAAGAGAACTTGATAGAGAACTTTGTACAGGATTGTCTGTCTTATATACCTAAGACTAATGGTCTATGCTCTACTACTTTAGCCTATTCTAAATAACTATGTGTCTATCTTAAGGTTAACATATGTATAATATGTTATTATAATATTATTTCTTCTAGAACCTTCTACTGTCTTCTGTTGTATCATGTGATTGTGTGACAGTGTGACAGTGACATTTTGTGACAGTGACCTGTGATGTCATGCTAAACTCTAACCCTAAGTTTAAAATAAAAAATAAATCAAAGAAAAAATAAAAATAAGAAGAAAAATAAAATAAAGTCTACTCTTTATAATTCTAACACAAACAAGTACAGATGCAGAAGTATACCTAGGTATGGTTAGAGTCCTAACTAGAAGTCAGGAAGCAGATATCTTGGATGTTTTAGAAATTGGTCTATAATATAACACTGTAAAGCTTATTATTTAGCTAATATTTATTAGATCTCAATAATTTATTCATTATAGCCTAGAATATAGTTGGTAAATTGGTTAGTCCAAACAACATCACAGTATGCTCAAACAACTCTTTTAGTATTGTAAATGCTATCTTCTATTTATCTCTTTCCTTTATTTTTACTTATTATATATCTATCTTAGGTCTAGCTTTGTGAAAACTATAAGAAAACTAGTCATCTCTCAAGATTTCAAGCTCCAAATATTATTAATTCCAGTAGATATCAGTATCTTTGTAATTATTATTTCATATCTTCTGTTGCTATTAGGAAGTTTACTAGACTCTTATCTTTCTTAGTAATCTTTTAAGATAAGCCTTACTTTTTTTAATATTAAATAATATAACTTAGGTTCTTTCTGTAGCTTGAAGTACAAACTCTAAACTTTCATCTTAGTTTCTCTAACAAAGATCTTCTTTGTTATGATATGCTCTGAACTTTTTTAATTTAATTTTCTTGATTTGATTTTTATTTTTCTTAAACTTTCTTTTCTTTAGATAGTAAAGAGATATGTAACTATAGTTATATAACAGAGCATATGATTATAAACATATGAGATTGAAGATTGTTGTCACATACCCATGTCAGGAGCAGTTCATATCAGAGTGGAAGTCTGCAAGATAGACTTGGAGATATGTGGACTTGTGGAACAACCTTGGCTTCAGCTTATGTGCTATGCTGTCTGTCTGCTGCTTGGTCGCAACTTCAGATAATAGGGGGAAGTCTGAGATGGAAGTGAGTTGTGTCGCCATTAAACACCAGAGATTGAGTTCAATAAGACTTATCTTCATCGATTATCAGACTAGCAAATTACAGTGTAACTACTAGTATTATATACAAATGGATGTTATAGGAGATGCTTGGAGTTTCAGTGGTAAAGCCCCTATTACCCCAAGCAGAGGTTTCAGTGTTGAGACACTGACAGGAGTAACTCTGTCATGGAAGACCAAGTTGAATAGGAGTATCTCTGCCATGGAAGACGGAATACCTGGATGATTGCAGCATCACCATAAGGTGTGTTGTGAGAAAGGTGGGCTTGTATATATCTGATCTATCTGACTACATCATAAATAACATTTTCCTAACATCTAATCTGCTCAAAATATCTATAGAAAATAATAAGCATAGTTCACACTGGGAGATAAAAGTCTGCAGGGTTGGCTTAGAGATGTACAGAGTGTATAAACTCTGTGCTTGGTGACACAAACTTGTGGAATGATCTTAGCTTCAGCTTATGTGCTGTGCTATCTGTCTGTTACATGGTTGCAACTTCAGATAAATAGATGAAGTCCAAGATGGAAGTGAGTGCTGATAGATGTATTGCCATTGAATACCAGAGATTGAGTTCAATAAGAGTTTATCTTTGTCAATTATCAAACTAGTGAATTATAATGTAACTACTAGTCTTATATACAAGTAAGTAATATAGAAAATGTTTGGAGTTTTAGTGGTATAGCCTCTATTGTCCCAAATGGAGGTTTCAGTAGTGAAACACTAATAAGAGTAAGGTAAAAGGACTCTGCTATGGAAGACCAAGTTAGATATAAGTATTCCCATCATGGAAGACTGGATATCTGGCAGATTGTTGCATTACTGTCACTGAGATGTATTGCAAAAAGGATAGCCATCATAGAAGACAGGCTTATGTCATGAATGTTGAGAGGGCTGTATCACCATGAGGATGTATTTTCTAGACAGGTGGACTTGGTATATGACAGAAGAGTATATCTTTCTTCCTATTTATCCACTCTCTTTTAGTATATATTTATCTAGTTTTATTTTCATATCTGATCACTCCATTACTGATAACATAATTCTTCATGATCTCCATGGAACTCTAAACTTGATTTTCAAGGATTTTAGTATATTCAGAATAATTCTCTATCTCTTCTAATTTTTGAATAGTCTTAGTACTAGTATTTAAGATGTCTAGATACTCTGTAGCCCTTTAGCTTAAAAATCAACTAGTGTATTACACTGTTCTGAGTGCCTATGCTTAGAAGTCTAACTTTCTTTATGATCTGCTTTCTATTATAATTCTCTTTCTAAATATAACCATTGTGATATACAGAGGTGCAGCACATTTGCTGAAGCCAAGATTACCTAGGATCTGCATCTGCATGTATCAGATAATGTTACTATACTCTTCTAATGTTTTCTGTAATTTTCCCATAAATAGTTTCCTCTTCTAGGCATGTTTCTTATCTGACAATTGTAGAACATTGAAATATGACATTAGAGTATATGGCTATAGCATGTTGTCCTCATAGTATACATATAAACTTTATATGAACATTAGAGTAGAACAATATATAGTAGTATATAGTGTAGAAATCCATTGAAAACTCCTTGTTAAGTTGTGATCTCCATAAGACTCTTTGTAATGTAATACTACTTGAGTGACCTATCAACCATCTTGGTTAGTGGTTGCCACAATATTCTTTGTTCTAATATTCTCAATAATATCTAAAATTGATAGTAGTGAATAATTGTTTTTTACTGTTTACTCATTGAGAAATTAATAGTTTTGAACCATCCTCTTTTTTTCTTTTTTTGGCCAACAATTTATTACACAGTACTTGATTACAGTCTGTAATAAACTATCTACAAATAAGTAGCTTGCAATTTTTCCAAGGCAGAAACTTCTTTTATAAGCAAAAACAGACCTTATTAGAATTAATATAAATTGAGAAGAAATCTAGATAAAAATTGCTCATAACTAATCTACTAATTATGTATCTAATTTTACAAATAGATCTATTATACTAAGAATACAAAGTCAAAAGAAACTGGGAGAGATGAAACTGAGTTAACTATCTACAGAAATAGGAAAGCAAACTATTTGAGCACTTATAAAGGCTTAGAAGGGAAAGGGTGTTGTTCTTGAGGAGAAAAGGCAAAGACACTTGTATGCTCCTTTAAGAACTTTGTCAACTTCTTAATTGATAGAGATAGATCAATCAAGAGACTATAAGCAAACCTGAGACAGTTTGCAAAAATGTGTTGATATGTTTTCATCTGGTAATGGCTATATAGATACTAGATATACTCTGCAGGGAAAAAGTACTTTTTATACTTCCAAATAGGAGTATGGTTAAGAATAACTCTAGCCATCCAAGCATATAATGTAACTGATTGGCCAATGAGAGAGAGCCAACTACTACCCTTAGAGTAGCTGGTTGAAGAGGCTTGCAATTCTTGCCTTTGAGAGTGAGAAAATGGCACCTATGAACAGTAGGATGATTGAAGAATGTCTTCTAAGTATTTAGACATGAGAAAATACTCTTGGAGTAAAGAATATCAATAAAAGTTGCTGGATAAAGTCTAGCAGCTACTCTAGTGTTAGTTATATTGTTATAAACTAGTTGGTGCAGAGATCACTCAGCATTGCTTGAGCAGTTCCAAAATTCAATCCTATGATCAAGGTTACAAGAGAAGAACAATCTAAGCATAAATCAGACAGCAAAGAAATGAGCTTGCCCAGAATGTACAGAGAGATCTACTGTTTTTCTAGCAGAGCCTAGAAAGTTAGTGATAAGGATAATATATTCAATGTTCATACTAGTGGCCTTAGCAATGTCCAGTCTTATAGCAAACAGCTGTCATATCTTGTTCCAAACACATTCATCCCAACCCACAGATAACTCCCTCTCCCTTATCCACACTTTCTACTCTCTTCTGGTATAGATCACACATCTCTAGTTTATTTCAGATTTTCTTGCTAGGCCTTTGCTAATTTCATAGACTCTATTCCCAAACATTCAAGAATCACTAATATCTAAAGTAACTTACTTAGCAGTTTACATTCTAGATAGCTACTCTAAGTATGCTACCTAGTATATAATCCAGTAGTTTACACTATACTAGCTTATCCTGAAAATCAACTAAAACTAACACCCAAATTTCTGATGTTGGCAATAACATACCTCACCATCTTCTGGTGGTTTTCCATCTGCTCAGTCTCCAAGTCCTGTTCTGAAATATGCAACCAGTGTGGCTAGTAAAGGTGTGGCATACAAGCTGAAACCAAAGGTTATTCTGATCTATCTTTCACATTCTCAGATAATACATTAGTCACTTATCTGAACTTCTGAGATATCTTACCAGATCTCAGATAATGAAGTGTGAACCATATCTAACAACAGCTTAGTATTAAAAGCAGTTATCTAACCAGCTAGAGCTTTAGAGAATAATACTTGTTATTTTAGTCTCCAAAAATATGCAGCAGAGATAGCCTGCATGTTTTTGTAGGATGTAGCATTTGTATCAGTGACAACAGTGAGAGTAAATGAAGAAAAAGAAACCTTGAGATACAGATAGTCAAGAGACTCCAGGTAGGATTTGTGACTACTAAGACTTGAGCAATTGCAAGAATGAAAGGAGATGTGATTAGGGAAGTTGTTAAGCAGCCTACAACTTGAAATAACCTTAGTATCAAAGAATTGAAGTATTCAGTGAGATTGAGAAATAATGCTTCAGTATTCAAAGGAGAGCCCTTCAAATAAGTATATTAGGTATTATTTAAAAGAGTAGAGCAAGTGATTGTAGATGAGGGCAAGCACTCTTTGAGTTTCTGGCACTAAGTAAAAATACCAGTATATGCTAAGAGAAAAGAGTAGTAGCTTTGAGACAAGACTGCTTAACTAACTTCTTGAAATAAAAATAAATGGGAATGAGACCTGTCAGAGTCTCAATTTCACTAGTTGGTAAAGTGTAAAATATACCAAGGATCCAAAGAGTAGCCTTGTATTACATAGCTGCTAAAAGCAACACTTGTGCCTTGGTAGGTAATTTAGTAAAGAATTAGGGCCAAAAACTATAGGTAGTGATTGGAATGACACATAAGCAATAAATAAGCCATTTCTGGAGTAGAAAAAGGCTTTTAGTTGAATTTCCAAGCATGCTCATTACTTTGACTGTAAACAATACCTTGATAGATGCAGAGTGCACCTAGTGTCCATATGGCCATTGTCAGATAGAAATTGTTGTGGCAACCACTAGTCAAGATACCACTCAAGTACACTTATAGATGAAGCATCTTGTGGGAATCACAAGAGAACTCAACAAGGAGTCTCCAATGTATTCCTATACTATATATACTAGTAACACATGGTCTATGCTAATGATAAATAACCCTACCCTAGTGTTCATGCATTTGCCATGAGTGCACAATGTGTACATCATGAGGTGAACATACTATTGACATGCACCTTGATGTCATCCTTCTAGCCCTTTCTCCCAGATTCTAGGCTTATGACATCATGTCACATGCCTCTTCATCATCCAAGAAATAAAAGAGAAATCGAATCAAAGAAAATCAAAATAAAATATAAGGGTCCAAGTGTACCATGACAGAAATACACTAACACATCTTTACAAACTGCTCCAGGTTTGCCCATAGTCCCTTGATTGATCCCATCTCTGTCAATTGAGGACTTTGTTGACTTCTTGAAGGAGCATCCATGTTATGATCTTAAATCCTTAGAGTAAGATGAAAGAACAACTCTTGTATTGAGTAACACAAGAGAACTCGATGGAGTTCTAAGTACAAAGTAATCTACCTTATATACTAATCCTCATGGTCTGTGCTAACTACTGTGCAGCCTACCCTAA
>Ga0157364_1000280_pt1 | contig 30506 bp, 22 predicted proteins | sample AttsexASBM2_FD_111476 | JGI IMG/M metagenome (GOLD analysis project Ga0157364, IMG submission 111476) | Fungus gardens microbial communities from leaf cutter ant in Ribeirão Preto, State of São Paulo, Brazil - Atta sexdens ASBM2 | ecosystem: Host-associated > Fungi > Mycelium > Unclassified ...
TGATGATGATGATGATGATGATGATGATGATGATGATGATGATGATGACGATGATGATGATGATGATGATGATGATGATGATGATGATGATGATGATGATGATGATGACGACGACGAGGTTCGTGGCGACGACAGGGATGGCTCTCCCGTCCTCTCGAGAGGCGCGTCGTCGACGCGTGTGTTTCGGCGGCGATGTCACGACGACGACGATTCGAAATGCACGGATTACTATTACATTGAACGAAGTGTTACGTTATACTAATATGTTTTCTTTGTGTAGCCAGGGGGGGTGTGGGTTGCGGTCGGTGGGCCTTCCCCGTCCGTCGGGGACCGTGATATTACCTGGCAGATCCACCGACCCGCCCGCGCTTTCTTTTTCTCAGTAGCATAGTGTCTGAGTGTGCTGTGTGTTCTGTATCCCCCTGTCCTTTCCCTATCCCTTCCCTGGATTCTCCTTCGTGTGTGTAACTATCGCGATGATTTCGCATCGAGATCATTCTAGATATATCAAAATTATCACTCATACATTTTTCTCCTTTTTTTTTTTAATAGTAATTAGATTATTGGCTTGTTCATTTATGAATACGATAAATCGTGCTAAACCATCGATTTTTATCAACGCGAATGATAACATTAAAACGCTTATTCCTTCTCCTCTTTCCCAAACACACCTAGCGACCAAAAATCTTAGCTTTCTCCGCTTCTACCATTCATTGATCGGTCTCTTCTCTCGACGCGGCAGCAACGCCAGGAAAACGGCTTGTGCGTCGATTTTGAACTTTTTTCTAGGTCGATGGTCGATGTCGTAGTAACCCTCGAGAATTGAGGTAACGTTGTAGATCTCAATGGTGTGCTGTGTTATTAAGTAGGAAGAAGGATTGCAAACTTGAATGAAGTAGCATTGCTGCATTGTGCGCACCAGTCCTTCTATCACGTGGTGGTATCCTTGATCCTAAATCCGTTTCTATAATCTATCACGATTCAATATATGTTATCAAATATACACATGAGCCGCAAAACAATCTCTCAATCGAGCCATTAGCGAAATTAGTTACTGTTTCTATTTCGATAATACGTGTTTTATTTATTATTATTATTCGACATTTTTTATGTAGAATTTTTATTTATTAAAATTTTTTCGAAAGATTGCCTGATAAATTCAAAACGTCAAAGGGTTTTTTCTCGAGTTTTTTCTCTCGGAGCTAATGGTAAGATTTACTGGATCCACTCAATTATAATCTCTGCCAAAAATATCAATTATATTTTCTTTATGTACCTGCAAATTTGGATAATTATTAAAATATTTTAATTAATTAGTATCATTTTTAATACGAGTTATATCATTTTGGTTCATTAAAATTAATTTCAATGCAAGTAAGTGACTCACATTTCACATACTTTGTGAAAGTGCCTTTACATGTATGTGATTTAATTTTCCGTGTAAAAATAACACACTGGATTACATACACAAAAATAGATTTACACATTTAAATGTATGATATACTCTTTAAATTTTTTGGAGTGGAATCTCATTCTAAAGAGTGAAAATTGAATCTTGAAAGAGTTCAATTTTTAATCTTTAAGAATATGATTTCTTTAAAGTGATAATTCACTTTAGAGAGTAATATAGAGTGTTATTTTTACACAAAAAACAAAATTACACACACACACACACACACACACACACACACACACGCGCGCGCGCACGCACACGCACGCACGCACGCACGCACGCACGCACGCACGCACGCACACACACACGTACGCACGCACATTGAAGGCACTTACATTTGGATTTACAGTATAATGCTTTTAACTCTCCGTTTGTAATCTGGTTTTTTTATCCAGTCCAAGTTTTTTAATTCTAGCTTTTCAAAAAACCGTGAAAAAATTTGAAGTTACTTTTCAATACTTCTATTATATTACTAAATAGATATTACAAGATATTTTAAAATCTGATTTTATGTCCTCCCTTATTTCGGAGCAATTTGAATAAAATTTTACGTATACAAAAAAAAACTCAGATTACAGATAGCAAGTTAAACAAATTAAATGGAACCTAACAACTTTTATAGATTTTGACATTAGCTCTGGCGGGTTAATATAACACACGCATTTCTCAAAGATAATTCAAGGTATCTAATTTAATTCTCATTAATTAGTTTCTCTCGAGTCAGTAAAGAAGATAATCGTCGATCCGATTTGAAACTCCCATTACCTTCCTTCTATTCCCTTTTTGTTAGTGTGTGAGTGTGCGTGTGCACGGTTGGCCAATTTATGCATCGACTTTATTTTTTGTTTGCCCAAGGTCTAATACCGCCGTTGTTTCGAGTGCCAACTAGAAGGTTTAACACGTTACACTTATTTAATTTGTGTTATTGTGAACAAAGAAAGAAAAGATAAACGAATCCCAATCGATAATTATAGCGCGATTATTAGCATGCATCGCGACTCCGATCGCGAGAAGAGAGATGCTTTTTCGCGCATCGAGTGTCAGAAAGATCAGAGCCAGATCGAGCATATTCGAGGCGAAAAGACGCAAAAGAAGAAAAATCTCTTCATAATTTAAATCAGTAATAATAATCTCATCAGAGATTTTTCGTGTTTCTTTTTATTCTAGTTTCTTACATTCCACTTCTTCGAAAGGAACTTTTATTATCTCGAATGTCCTGTCTGATCTGGCGTTGACCACAATTTTTTTCCTCTCTCGGATACTCGAACGTCTGAATCTCCTACAAGAAAACGACCGGAGATATCGTTTCAATCCGTTCTGAATTATCTCTCCGAATCTTTAGCAAGAGAACATGTCTGATCACAGCATATGAGACTTGCGTAGTTACGTAGAGAAAACGTTAAGTATTAAAACCGTACACAGTGTGTCGAAACTGGCTACCTTGCGTGAAGCTATTACTACTGCGAAGATTACTTATAATGTAGGAAAGCAACTGACCCACCCTGTCTCTCTTTGTCACGAACGTGCATTATATTCTTAATCTCCATTATATAGTGCTCCTTCGCTTTATTAACTGTTATTCGTATTACACCAACATCACCAAAACCACACTATGTCTGTCTCTGTCTGAAGCTTCTGTCTTACCCCTATTATATACTCTGTTGACACTCCAAGCCGTAGAGGAGCGGTTACAAGCGTGCGAATGCTTCGACAAACTCGCTCGTGAACGGTTCAGGACTGTTGCGGACCATTTCTAATTGGGTAACTATTACGAAACTATTTTCGACTCGCGTTATGGCATCTCCATAATCGCGAAGCTCTGCTCGTTTCTCTTTGGCGTCAAAATGAGTCGCAGAGCGATCGCTAATGAGAGGGTGACTGTCGTTAATTAATTTTATTTTTTTACGATTATTTGATTTATATCGATTATTATTGTTCAGATGATGATTCACTGAGAAAAAATTCTGATTAAAAATGGACAAACCAGAAGATTCTGATTATATCGATCAGAATTCTGATTATCTCCACTAGAATAGATTCAATCAGAAAATTTAGATTTGTCCATTTTGAACCAAAATTCCAATTAATGCAATCAGACACATTTTTTTTAATTGTAGAAAACGAAATGCAACTTAATACAGATCTTGATGACGTAGAGAAAAAGGTATTAGACTTGTACTAGGTTGCATTTTGCAAATAATTTCAATTATTTTGATTGTATATTTTTTCGATGTATTTCTTTCAAATATGTATGTATCATCGAGTTAATTGGAACAAAGGTAAGAACATTGATCTTCTAAAAAGTATAGTAATTTACGTAAAACATTTTCTAATGAATATTTTGTTATTTCGTTCTACTTATGAAATCATTTTCATTGATTTGATTTTAAATTTGGTTGTTTTATTATTTTTTCTTAGAACCATGAATTAGAATTAAACCTAGTATTGCTTATTAACCGATATTCTTAACCTGGAAATAGTCACCTGATTTTTTTACATAAATGATTACATGTTTTTATATCCCAATTAAAATCACTATTAACAACATAGATTGTGTATAACACAATTATTAACATATATTATTGATTTTCAATTTATTAGTATTTAAGAACATTATAGGTATAGATTTAATTACAATTTTCTGAAGAAAGATTTTAAACTGGAAAAGCACGTTAAATAGCTTATTATGACAGTATTTCTAAATAATAAAGATTTTAATTTGTATGACGCTTTTTTTATTGCGAGCTTTTGATGGAATTGCATATTTAAATAAATAGTTATTAGAGAAAAAAAAAGTTAAACAAATTATATTCAAAATAATATTTTATAACAATTTTTTCACCTCTAGGATATAAAAATATCTCAAGTAGCCATTCCCTTTTATCGATTAAAATCGGACATTAGTGAGTAAAGAAAAATAAAAGATATTGAAATATTTTTAAATAATAGTAATTGACCGAGAGATAACTAACACAAATAAGTGAAGACAGCCATATTTAGTTAAACAAATCTTGATGTTTAATAATATTTTTGAATGAAATTTACGATTTTCAGTTCAAGTTTGATAGAATATGATTTGCTTTGCTTATTTGTATTTTTAATGATCCTTTTGGCTCCATCCATTATTACTATGGGCCTGTTCTTGTTAGCTAAATTTCTCACACGATTTATCTTTTCTCTTTTTTTTCCTCCACGTTGGAAAGAAAAAGAGAAAAAATGAATTGTGCAAAAAATTGAATTAAAAAGAACAAATCTCACATCTTGTTGTTTCGTTCTCATTTGCGATCGCTCCCAGTCAAACCTAGATCGCAAGGGATAATGATACTCGTTATTAGCGTCTCTAACATCCTCGAAGTGACGAAAGGAGGCTTTGTCTACAAGGATGTTCGCGCGTTGTCCGCATTCGGTCGTGTTGGTTCCCCGATTACAAACTTCATCACGAAACCCCACAAATCGCCGTGCGGTAGGTAGGTACGCATAAAATTGACGTAGATTGCGCATGTGATGACGGTAACTGAGTCCGTACAATTCTAGCTTGCACTATTCGATATTCGGTACAGCGAAATTGTGAGGGATTTGAAGTCCTTTCGACATACTTTAATGATATCCCTTCCGTTTAGCTCAGTTTACCCCTGATGTTTAATTTACGAATTCGGGTGAAATGCAACCAAGTCGACAGGCGAAGGAACTCATGTCATGGACAAAAAGAAAAAGGAGAGATAAACACATTTGCGGTTATTCTAAAAAAATTAAAATTAAAATAAAAAAAAACGCACATCTCTGTATAATCATAAAAACACGACTACAGCTACCAGAACAACGACAAGACCAGAAGTACGCCGACACTCAGGGGACATTCAATAAAGTTAAAAGGGGGACATACTGTAACACACCTCTGCGCGAAAAAAAAGAAAAAAATACGAATATACGGCGTGCTTGTGTGTTGCTGGCTTGCCTCCTCGCTTCCTGATAGAACGTCCTTCCCTGTTTTTGCAGCTTCGAGTAATCAGAGCGTTCAAGTCGACTCTGGAAGATTTGGAGGAGCGTCGCTCTGTCCATAGTTTACACAGCTTACACAGTATGCGCAGTTCACGCAGCCACACCGGGCCCCGACCACTCTCTGACTTCACATACATTGACGAAGACCCGACAAACACCACCACCACCACCGCGCAGAACGCCGCCTACAACAAGTCCTCTAATAGGAGTGCTGAGCCGATGATGAGTCAGGATTATGAGACAAACTACAGAGGATCCTCCAGGATGCAACAGTCCCTCAACAGCCCCGCCTCACCGTTGTTGCTGAGCGTGACTGGGCCGGCCAACGTGTACAATCATCATTACACCATCACCGATAATAGATCCCCCTCTAACGTCCCTAATCAACCCCTGAGTCCCAACCACATGGCGCCGATGAGCAATAGAGACAACACTGGGAATTCCCTGCTTCTGAATTCCAATAACTTGGTCCTACCGGAACTGACCAAGCTCGTGCACGAGACCAGCATCTAAAGACTTTTTCTCTCTTCTCTATGTATTGTCTCATTCCACAGCCTCCTTCCATCCTTCTCCATATTCTTTGTTCACTGTCTATTTGCGAGTCTTAGAGCTTTAACTTCATTCCTCTTACCGTTTTTTGCTGTCTGTCTGTCCTTTAATTTGATATCCCTTATTTCATTTCCTTCGCCTGTCATTCTTCTCTTCCTCTACTATGTAGAGGGACTTGTACATATTCTATCCCTGCAATCTCTCGCCCTCATATGCATCGTGAGATTTCGCTCGATCCTGCGTCCTCGTTCTCATTCGATCGATAGAGCGAGGGTATCCACGTAAATGATATGGACTCACTCTCGTTTCACGCGTTCCCTCTATTCTTCTCTACTTTCAAGATACGTCATCATTCATCTCTATTTCTACCATCTCTCTTTCCGGGAGCGTACTTACCGAACGATTTTGCTCGTTTCGGTCGCCGAGTCCTCTGTCCCCTTTGATTCTTTCTCTCTTTCGTCGCCCCTCTTTGCCTCTCCGATAAAAAAATTTTTTACCACTCGCTCAATGGGGACGGCGGACCTGATCTGATCTCAAAGAGGTCGAATCGCGCCAATTTGGAGGATAATGCCTACACACACGAACAAAGCGCGGCATTCGCAAATCACGTACTCTCGCTAAAATCGAGAATGCTGTACTTAAAGCGGATGAGATTGCGATTGGTAAGGAAGCAAGGAAGAAATGGTTGCCAAAATGGAGAGAGATTTTGCTCCGCGAATATCGCGACAGTTTGCGAATGACACGTTTTCGTGCATGGGCTGTACACTATATCAGATGATTTACAGGGGTCCCGCTTTCTACTGCTTTTTTTCCCGTACCCCGACTCTGTGTTCATTGGTGAAAGTACTATTTTCGCATTTTAGGATAACGTTCTAGAGTTCCATCGTTCATTGAATGACGATGATACGGACTGCGACGCGATTATCTGCTGTAAAAAAAATAACAAAATATAATTTCGATGTATCATTTTTACCGCGTAATTTGCGAAATACTTCCAAACATTCCCGAAATCAGTCCATTAATTAATTATGTCACGATATTTAATTATATTTTTTATTATTTATTACGTGACTTGACAAAAGATTTTCATCTCAAGTATTGTATTTAACACTAGAAGTAGCAATGTTTTTTATTTAGTAAAAGACCAAGCGAATAAATTATTATAAAAATAAAGAAAGCGATAAAAACGAAATATTTCAGTATAAAGGATATAATTATTGAAAAGTTAAAAAATTCTAGAATACTAATTTTTACATAAGAAATATCAATATAAAAGAGATATAGTCAATAATGTAGTTAGTAGAAATAGAAACGTTTCTAAATGCCCCCAAGATATTAGTAAATGGGATTAATTTTTCTAAGAATTTTTCTAAATAAAAATTTTGTATATGTTTCGTATTGAATCGCAACAAATAGCAAGCTGTCGCAGCCCGTGTAAAGTCTGATATTATATATTAAATGACCAAATCGATTATCTCGGAGAGATGATGATATCCGTACATGAAAATAGTATTTTATCCGTATACTTGACAAACGTAGACAGCGCTTAAGTGCTTGTCCGCTTACCAACCGACCTCGTATAACCGTTTTTACTTATTTATCTATCTACCTATTTTTACTACTGACTAATAATTGGTGATATAATGAAATAACGAAAAGTTAGCCCTACTTAACTCTTATGTATTATAGTGTATCTTTTATAGAAAAAAATTCCATAGAATAAAAAATGTGTGTATTTTCTCTTTTATGACAAAAAAAAACTATTTTTAATTGAACAATAAAAGTCTTATTAAAAAATTAGATTATGTATCCCATATAATAAATATATCAAAAATAACTTTTTCTAAATTGTGTAACTGAAAAAAATATCCGATATCCTAAAAATCGATTTGTATGTAGTATTTCTTCAGGAAATCTTTTCACATTTGTGTTCGCCAATTTGATGGTCAGCAGTGATCACCCCCGTCATTCGTTTGCTTGCCTGTTTGGGATTGAATGTGAATGTCTGTTCGTTCGATGACTACGTGATGTGACTGATGACGATCCAATGGATTATCGAGGACGACAATGATGACGCTACCGGTGACAATCTACCTCGACAGAGATAAATTCTCGCGAATTAACACTTCTAACTGTCCTTCGCGAATGCGACTAACAAAGAAGAGAAATTATCTTCCGCCCCCGTTCGGGGGATAAAAAACACGCGTTTCGGCGCCGCTTCGAGCGATAATAATCGCTCGCTCGCGATCGATAATTGAAAGGTATTCGAGAAGGTTCCACTTACCACGAATCTTCTCGCGTATATGCGACGTCAGGAAACGTATACGCGACTCGAGGCTGAATGTACTTACATCTTCACCATCACGCCTCGATCTTTTCTATCTTCACAATTTCATTAATCGTCACTCTCGTGAGCGGGCCTGGTTCTACGTGTCGCTGGTCAAGCAGAAAATCAAGAATAATTAGCAAGAAGCAGAAACCAAATACAAAATATTCGAAAAGTATATTTTTCATAAATTTCGATTTAAAAAAACGTCCAATTTTAATCGCACAGTTAATTTTTGAAAAGATTCTTACTATTTTTCTTAAGCTTATAAATTTCAGAAATATAGATTATATAGAAATTAGATTTTAATAACGTAAATTATCCTTAATTTATAGCTTCTAAGTATAAAAAAATGAATGTCTTAAAGAGGAGTAACTGACTATTTCTAATGTTTGTCTCTATTAAAAAAAAAAATAAATAAATTCATCTAAATGTATGATCCAAGTAGGCCGCTTCGCAGTACATCCGGTCCCGTCTCGAATCCTCTCTTCTCGGTGTGTCTCCCTCGCGTTCTGTGAAAACATTTCATTCATCCCCTGTTTCTTTCACTTTTTCTTTTGTCTGTGTTTCTTCTTGTCTATCTCGAAGAACCGAATTCCGTCGCGATTCTGGCAGATAGAGCCTCAATTTCTTTCTTTCTATCCTTTTCTCTTTCTCTTTCTCTCTCGACTTCTCGAGACGAATCGCGGGGGCTCAGAGCGTTGGGAATCGTCGTCCGATAGAGAATCCCGTCCCCACTTTCTTGTTCGAATGAAAAAGAAGAAATAAGAGAAATAAGTAAGAGGAAAAAAAAGTTGTTTAGCGTATGATGAGAAAATATAATGATGTGACCGCGAACTATATACATAGGACGGTTCATTACCAATATTCTTCTTTGCCGAGCGACAGCGTCGAGTGTGATCGAGCGGCGAATAAATATATACGCGACAACAACGTACAATGATGTCGTTACGGACGGAGAGACGGAGGAGCATTCTCGCTCTTGATATTGTAATGTAAGTTAATTTAATTTTACTCAATCTGTCGCGCGCGCTTCTCTTTTTATTTATAAATCTTGTAACTTAAAGTTGAGGGAGTCCCTGTGTCGGGGAAGGAGCTGCGAGCGCGCCTTCCCTAATGAACGTGTCGACCGAAATTCGTCGTCGATCGGCATTCCAGGGAATCGCCACCGCCGTGAGTTTTCGTGGCCCCGGGACGATGTTCAAGCAGAGCATACAAATCACCGCGGGTGCTTTCCAATTATAAAATCACACTTTTGTGTACACCTTCACGGAAAAAAAAGAATTTATTGAAACAATTAAAAACTTCACCGATTCAGTAAATCTATAGCTGTAATATACGGATTGCTAGTTTTCTATGTTAAAGTAACAAAATTGTACAGTTGAATAAAATGAGTATTATATTTATTGTAATAGCATAGCAAATTTGTTAATATAATAAGCTTCACTGAATCACCTAAATCTATTTTTTTCCGTGTTGCGTTCCAATTATTGTAATCATCGAAACAACACATCCGTACTCAGCCCGAAAGCTATTAGTCGGTTGTGTAAGCTTATGTTTTTAGTGACAACCAATAGTGACAATGTTATTAATTGCGGCTATAAATAAAGTTGAGTGGCTTTTATTTTTTTCCATTCAATGCGGAAAAAGTTACACTTAATCTAATTCTATTCAAAATGTTGCACAGCATATACATTTTGTTCTAATTGAGTCGCTACACTTTGTGCATTCCTGTATATGTTCATGTTAAGATATGATAAGCAATTCGAAAGCACTCTATGATATCAATATAACTTCAAAATGATTACTAAAAGTCAATCATTTACGATTTTAATGTCACTTTGACGTTATCATGACTTGCTCTGCTTGGATGGAAATCGACGCACAATCGCGATAGGCTTAAATTCCGACGCTATTTTATTATTTTGTTCTTTTAATTGCTACAACGTGATGCGAGATGTATTTTCCCTTGTCATAGCAGCGTCGGAAAATTCGAGCCGACGAAATTTATGTTGGTTCTGAGTTCCGTTGGTTCTCCATGTTCCATTTTCCTGCGAAGAGAGAATATCCCTCGTCCAGAATGAAGGAATGTACTTAAATTGTCGGATCTCGTTATCTACATTACTTTATTTACCCCACTATGGTTCCCTTCTTTGGCTTTATCCGTTTCTTTGATCTTGTCTTCCTCGAAATGTCGAGGCCACTCAAAGCTCGGAAAAATTTACTTTACAAAGATAAGGTAAATTGACAGTAGGATACTTGTAGCTACGTAGGATTTTCCAATGACAACAGTAAAAATATCTATTTTTAATTTAATATTCATTAAAAATTTTAATTTACTGTTAATATTCATTATTAATTTTAATTAATTTTAATTAATTAATTTTAAATTTTGGAAATAATCGCGGTGTCGCGATTATCCCATTGTCACAATTATTTCTCTCTCTCTCTCTCTCTCTCCAATTTCTCGTTCGAGGATCGACGAGATACGCGAGATTCGATCGCCGGAAGATGGAACGTGGTTCGCTGAGGATCCCTTCCCTCTTGCCTTCTTTTTCTTTTTTGTAACCAGTCACTTAAATCAAGAACGTTTTTTTTCCGACTAATCGTCGTTGATTTTAAATGTGTGCTACTGCCAGCGCGTTAACCCACGTCAAGAAGGATAAAATAAAGATGCAAAAAATACAAATATAAGGACTAGAAGGAGCTGTGAAAAAGAAACTTAGTCGTTAGGTCTTCTCCTGGTTGCGATGTTTTCGGCCCCTATATAACGCGACGTAAGGGCCCCTCGCTGAGCAGACATAAATATCGAGAAGTCTGATCGAGCTGATCTGACAATCATTATCCGCGCAATGAAACTGAGTTTAAGAGCTACGCACCGTATAGTACAATTAACATAAGCTTACAAGGACGTTACACAATTGATTGATCAGAAGCGAAATAGTATTTTGAAGTAATCCGGAAATAGTTGACCGATCAATCTTTAATCAATACAGTCGAGATTCAAATACGATATTTGGTAATGAAATCACTCTTGACAAACTGTGATCTTTGAGGGAAAAGATAAAAAATTGTCCTTTCAATGTAATAAGATAGAGTAGAAAGAATGATTTTGCTAAAGTCTAAAAATTTAGTTAGATACAAATCTGAAAATAATTTTGATCGTCAAATTGAACATGTAGAAACTTAAGCGTTATTAACAATGTTACAAAAGATTTTAACATTTTAATAATTAATTTGAGCGTCTCACATAATTATTTTGATAATCAAAATAAAATTATTTTCAGATCTATATTTCTAAAAAAAAACTATTTTCAGATTTATATCTAAATTTTTAGATATACTTCAGCAAAATTATTCATTCCGTTTAGATTTATACGATGGGACTTTATTCGAGTTAAAATTTGAGAAGGATTGGAAATGTTGCTTTTAGTACAGTTTCAGAAATAATTTTTCGGACGCATCGGCGGGTGGTCCTTATGACGTGAATGCATATCGAATCTTGGTGCATGCTACTCTATTACTTCAATAGCATCGAGTTAGAGTTCCGTTCGCTCTTATAGTCACGTGAGATCCGTATTACGTTTTTCGTTCGAATAACTTGTCGCGCGCGTGCTAATCAGTTGCTTGAAGATGTTACGGAAACCCTAAAAAGGGCTTGATAAATCCAAACATCATAAATATTTTACTATTAAATAATTCTACACGATTTATCCAACGAATTTTGTAATTTCTTACCATCTAGAAATGGCAAGAGTTTTTTAAAAGTTTACTTTTCATTTTTTGTCTTATCTAAATTGTTTTATGTGATATTTTTTTAAGTATAATACACTATGGATATATAATTAAGTTAAAAATAATCTATACGATTTATCCAATAGATTTTGTAATTTCTTATTATCTAGAGATTTTAAGATTCTCTAAAACTTTAATTTTTATTTTTTTATTTTTTGTTATTTAAATTTTTTGCTTTATATGACCCTTTCTAAAAAAAATCATCTGTGGATCATCTAATTGAATTAAAAATAATTTTTATCCAATGGATTTTGTAATTTTTTATTACCTAGAAATTTCGAGATTTTTTGAAACTTTAATTCTCTTTTTTTATCCAATATTCTGTTTTATGTAATTATTCTTTTTAAATTTAATGTCTATAATGCATTATAGACACTTAATCAAATTAAAAATAACAAAAGCACGAAAAAATTCTTTTTTTAAGAAGAAGTACAAATGTATTCGACAAAAGAGCCATTCACGATAAACGTAACATGGGTCTTACGAGGACAAATGCACCACAAAGCGACGCAATCTGTGTGTTCGAACAATCCGCCGGTTCTACTTCCGGCGAGGTCCTGCGGATCTCCGACGTAATGGCTGCATTCAGCAAAAAAAGCTTGGCAACTATTATAAAATTCTAATGATTGGTCTTTCCCTTAGTTTCTCATTAGATCTAACCCCTATAATACACATTTCCAAGAGATGTTCTTGCTGACGTCTAAAAAACATTCTACATTCTAAGATTGTTCCCAGAACGTCCCTTGTGATAAAGTGTGCTGTATGAGAATGTATAAACCAATTATATTAAAGAATCTTACAACAGTTGCAAAGTTGTTTTTTCTGCTTGAACGCAGTCATTGTCGGCTTCCCTTCGACCGGTGCGATAACGAAGAATCTCATTTACAATTGGCGTCGCTTCGCGTGCGAATGCGTTAATCCGTACGTGTCACTCTCGCAATAAGACACGCACGCGTCTTGTAAAACTTAGCAGGTCCGCACTGTAGGCTGTGGGTCCGTATCAAATATCGCGATTTGTAGCAAACGAGAGAAGACATTCTGGTTTTTAATATCGACGCATTATATTAGTCTGTTACCGATGAACTCTAAGAGAGAGCAGATATATATATATATATATATATATATATATATATATAAAATATATTATAAATATGTATAGTTGAATATCAATTTAACGATATGCATAGGGAATATATATATTATTATTATTACTATTATTAATTATTATTATTGTTATATAAAATAAAGTTTAAGACAACGTTAATCAAATAACAAGTCCGATATAAGGAGACCAGCGGAGAGGGTGATACCTACGACGAATTTCTCTTGTACATCTAGTTCGCTTTCTTCCTCATTCTCCCCTCCCCTCCCCCCTCTTTCCCTTTTCTTGTATTGTTATCGTTTACCACCCCCTCCGCTTCTAAAAGCAAGCGAAATACATCGAGTTGCATCTTCGATGAATCGTACGAATCGCTTTTAGTCTCTCCTGCGCGACGCCGATGAAAAGAAGTGATATAAAATAAATAAAAAGAAGAAAAGATACGAACACGGTGATTCTGAAATGCGAAATAGGAAAATGGAAGAGAAGGGAAAGAGAATAAAACGTGTGTATGCGAGATAAGGGACCGCAAGCCACTGGTCCCGTGAAGACTTTTTCTCTCTTGATTCATAATTACTTTATTCACGAAAAACAAGAAAGCACAATGATCGATGATGGTCAATAAAACGATAAATCTTTTCCACGCTTGGCTTGTTGCTGAATCAATCTCTCTCTCTCTCTCTCTCTCTCTCTCTCTCTCTCTCTTTCACTTTATCTGGTTCTGTTTTTTTTTCTGATTCTCATGACCCAATTTGATTTATCGAATCATTCCCCATCTTTCTTCTCTTTCCTTTGTGATTTAATCCTCCTTTTGTTCAATCGTCAAATCGTCTCCATTTTGATGATTCGTTCTTAGCATCTCCGGACGATGCATGCTCCTTTTCCGATCGACCGCTTTCGACGTTTAAGTCGAAAGTTAAGCTGGAAAATATAGCGATCGAAAAAGTACTATCGACTTAAACCGTGAGGAGAATCTTCAATGTAATTTCATATTGTCTTCGGAATAGGATCGATTAATTTGCGCGACATGCATCGCTGTGCAGATAAAGATCTCTTCGTGCGAGATCATGAAGACCGCGATCTATGTATCTATTATTGATCCGCCTCAGTGAGGCGGTTCAATATGGAGATATGTGAAATAGATACAATAGAACGTCACAGTTGAGTGTGATCCACGTCGAGCCTTCGATCGATCGAACAACGGCGATCTCTATTACTCTTCACATCTCCAAACAATATTTCTGCTAATTCTCTCTTTCTCTCTCAATCTATACACCACACTATGACTACTATATACGCACATTGATCTTCTTGATGATGCTTCTCATTGACGTATTTAATACACAATGATGGGTAACGACGGAGATGGTTATTTTTTTTTTATTATCATTATGTGACTTCCTATTTTTTCGTTGCTTTCTATTATAATCTAAGACGCTCGTCGAAATGCAATGTCTTCGGATAGGAATTGGGTTGTCCATTTCTTATTTTTTAAGTTTCATACGAAATGCAATAGACTGAAATTTTATTCAAAGAATTAATAATTAAATAATCATTTTTTATGTTATAATTAATAACGATCTTTGGGAATGAAATTTGACGCTTTCTAAGTAATTTAAAATATTAATATGAATTAATATTATGGATTGCGAGAATCGGATCTAAATGGTTAGGTTTCAGTTTTGCGCATTGCATTTTAACAATCGTCTATCGTTGCGGATCCTGTCGCCTGATTTCGATGGAATATTCAATGAATAAATTATCGATCTTCTACTTTGAACGATCACGCAACAACTAACTTTGTGCACATCTTTTCTTCGTAATTCCATCTACTTATGGACTTATACCGACTCTCTATATATCTCTCTACGCTTGTCTATCTATACATTGATTCACTTTGGCACGGCACTCTCGCTCATACTTTGTTCCCTTATCATCGAGGCCGAATTGCAACGATAAAACTTTAAAAATTAATCCTGAGTCAACGATTTTCTTTCTATATTTCCGTCCAGATTATAGATTCTATCCATAGCGTAGTTTAGAAAAAGAGGTGAATGAGAGATAGTGATTGGATCGATCAACGATTTATACGCTAATATTCTGACATTTGTCTCTCATCTTATTTATCGTAATTATTTCAAAATATAATTAATCGCGTGCAATGAACAGCATGCAAAATATAGATTATGTGATTTTTTTTTAAATAGATATAAAATTGTCTATAAATTTGTTGTCTTATTATTTTTAAGAATTTATTAATTAAGAAGGAAGGCGCTAATAGCTATCTGAAAGAGTTAATTCGCTATCAATTGTTAAACAATATCAACAACATTATTAGCGAAATACAGAATATCGCAATGGAATTCTTAAACAATGGTATTGATACAATCAGCTCCAATTCAACTTCCTATTCGAATGGATTCGATGCACGGTTTAATGCTAAAAGGAAGGAAGAAAGTCATTCAGCATAATTAATACCTATGATACTCAATGCAATCTAATTTACGCCATGTGAAAATTAAAAATTGCGATCGCAAATTTAACGGAAGCCCTTCAGAAATCTCGGGGATGTCTGACGACGCGTTTCCGAGCGAGGAGAGTCCTAACACCGGTGAGAGGACGCGACACTACAATCAATCAAATCCGACTACTCTCACAGTCACACTGATTACTTACGCAAACATCAGCATTTCAATGAGACAAACCGTCAAGAATGTGTTACCCTTAACCCTCAAGCTCGCGTTCCGCGTGAGAAACAAATTGTGCGAGGACTTTGCGTTGATCCTTAACAGGTACGATCGAAAATATTGATAGGGAAAAATTCAACAATATGAAATTAACTGTGAAAAAATAAGATATAAGATTTAACATTTTTGTAATAAAGGAGAAAAAAAATTTTTAATTTTGAAACTTACAACTATCGGCGAGAGATAAGTATTTTATAATTAATTGCGAATATTATATAGGAGATGTAATATTTATTTTAATTACAATTGTAGACTTAGTTCTCTCTTGCAACATAATATTGTTATGACAAACTAAAAGTATGCAGAGTAAAATATTATATTCGATTTTATTCTGAAAGAATGAAAATGATCGACATAAAATTTTTTCTATCGTACCACTTAAGATTATACTTCAGCAATATTAAAAACAATTTAAAAACAATCTATATATATTGGATAGAAAATTATAAGAGTCCACAAAAGATTTCTGAAGTTTCTTTTTGATAAATTAATATATCCTGCAAAAAAGTTATTAATACGCGTGCAATATTTGCGTAAGAATTAATCATTCATGAGAAAGACAGAGAGAGAGAACCAAGATACTTGAATCATTTTATTGTACATATCCTAGTTTCTCGAGAAAAGAATTAATTCTTACGCAATATGATATTGCTGACAATTAATCGATCGATTCAACGCGAGTTTCGAACTAAACGCGCATCCACGTCGCAAAGAATGAAGCGATCGAAGCGAGAAGCGAATGTGTGTCGCTTGAGGGTTGAAGAAGTAGTTACGCGCGATCCGATCGTTCCACCCTGTTGTAACCATTATGTTATCCTTTACTCTTGAAGGTGATAGGTGGCGAGTTGCAGGAACGTTTGATACCGGTACCCTACAGCAAGAGTTCGACAGACCAAGCTGTAAGCGCTCCTCTCTCTTGCTCTATCTTTTCTTTCTCTTTCTCACTATCTCTTTCTTTCTCTTTTCTTTCTCTTTCTCTTTCCTTTTCGCTCTCTGTGTCACTCGCCCGTTTGCTCGCTCGCAGCTGTCTTTTAACCCTTTCGCTTTTACACGCTTCTTATTCTATCGATTGTCTCTCTCCCTCCTCTCCTCTTCGTCAATTTGTCCCATCCCCTCTCTTCTTCTCTTCTTCTCCTTTCTCTTATATAAAATGTACATCCCAATAGCGGAGTATGTCAATAATTTGTAAGGTTCACTTTGCATCTGAAAGTGAATCTTGGAAATTGCAAATTTACTCCGTTCCAAAATTCTAAAACTTTCTCTCGTTTCTCCTCAAGTCTCTTCTTCTTCTCTCTTCTTTCCTTCTATCGTGATCTTTCTGTTTATCTATCTACGTATACTCTTCCCGCTTTCTACTTTATACTGTTCTATAATAGGATAATATTACGGCTTGTACTACTGGACCGGGCAGCCTTTCCTGCCCTCGACGCCAGTACGAAGGAAAGGTACATGTCTGTGTTAATCCTTGACGTCTCAAGCTTGTTCGATATTTAAAGCGCGGCAAGGATTAGCGATTTCCGAGCCTATATATATATACTCTGCGCCATTGTTGCTTGTAGGGGCTTTCGTTGGCATATAGCATTAATTTCTTTCCTTTATTTATTTCTCACATAGAGAGCTACTATCGCCGAAAAGATATCGCACCAATTGCGAGATTCCTCGCGCGAGGAATCTCATAAGGAATAAATTTTCGATAAGGAAACGAACTGAACGAAGGCGATCTCGATGAGCGAGAATAGCGTACGATTTTTTTTTCATCACGCTAATTATATAAGCCTTAGAGTGCTTTTCACTAAATCAAGTCAGCCCTCTGGTGGTACAAGACCGTCGCTTCCTACTCTGTTGTTCTAACTTTTCCTGTTTCATCTCCACAGCATTCGATGTCCTGTGTTATTGTGACTTTACATCATGTATTCGTCGTGTGTCTGTATCTCATTTCCATCCTTCTGCTTTCTTCCTTCCTTTCCTATCCTTATAGATCAGGGATCGAAATTGTTGTTTTAACAGTATTGATTTTCGCTGGGTTTTACGAATGTAGATAATATTTACTTCCGTTCCCAAACACTAATTAACATAAATGTTTGTTTAATTTGTTTTCGACTTAACGGTATAATTGTTACGTACAACATGTGTTATATTACAATTATATTGTTATGGGAAATTAAAACTATGTTATTGTTATTTGGTGTTTGTTGAGTTGTCAAATAAAACAAAGTTATGATGGCGTCGAAATGATATCAAAATAGCTTCAAAATAATTATTAACTTATCTAACTAGTATTCGCAAGTTCAATGATGGAATATATAATGACTTGAATTTTTAATTACGTTGTTTATAATGTTTTTTACAACTTTATAATTTTTAATTACATAATTTTTCTTTGAATTTTGAAATGTAAAAAAATCAATTATGTTAATTTTAAGATTTCTATTTTTTCACTACATTCATCTCAGATTGTCAGAAGTGAGAAAAATATATAAAGAAAATTCTTGCAAACTATATTAAAACATATTTTTAAATAAAACGTTTGCAATCGATAGAATTGTAAAATATATCGAAATCTTTTCCTGGTCCGGTAATCAAATATATAACCATGCATTTGAAATTGAATTCCGCCTAACCAGAAAACAAAACAAGCTATATGACAATTGAGATAAATATGATTTTATTTTATTTCGAAATAAAAGGAGAATTTTCGGTATATTTGACAAGTATTTTATCAAATGCAAATATTGTTTTATTGAAAAATAGTTGTTTTAATATACTTTGCAAGAATTTTCATTATGTATTGTTCTCGTTTCTGAAGTCATTAGTCTGAAGATCCGTGATTTGTGTTATGGAGTGTTTAGGAATTTTAAGAAAAGCTGCATTAATTTAAAGTACACTGTACTCACATACTCATACCAGTTAAAGAAATTTTGGAATATCAATTAATAAATATTACTATAAATAATTTAATAAAAATTTTCGATCAATTTTAATATCATTTTGTCGTTATCGAGACCTTGTTGTTTTGCTTGGATTACATCGAGAATTGATCGGTTTTGATTCCTAATCACGAAATTACAAGTCCATCTGCACTTTGCGCAATTACCCCGATCCTTTCTCCCTCTCGCTACATCACATCCGGGAAAAAAGAGGAATTGCCGCGTCGAGTGAAAGCCGACGAGAGGCGCTCGCGGATCCTGCTAGAACGGCCGAGTTGATTTTAGTTGTATTACAGTTGCATTTAGGATGACTTGCGTTTAGGTCTCCTTACGCGCCAATCACGCCGAGTATGAATCATACACCGAAATACACACGTTTACCGTTTGCATGAGAGAGACGCGAATTTACCAGAGCGATGCGAATCTTAATTAAGCGCGAATCTGTGGCTTTTTGTATAAATCGAAGATAGTGTAATAGTACGTTTGCTTTTATATACCCTGGTTGTTGTTGCTTAACCGTGCCGTAAATTAAATGTGTAACTGTATGCAGATACGTCAGGAAATAGTGTTGCATTGTGGCCGCGAGCTGTGATTTCGCATTTATGATCGCGGTAGTGCCTGAATCTGAGAAATCTTTGCACGTTGCTTTCGTTGTGCATCTTGCGTCGCGAGTGGCGATCTCAAGTTTGTCATGTAGAGCAAAATGCTTTGTCCTTTATCTGATATTAACTCCCTATCATGATTGATCCTTATCGAACGTAAGATTTTGAGCGAAGCGAATTTAAACATCCTAATCGAGCACAGCTATCTTTGCTTGCTTATTTACAGTTTACACATTGCATCACATTTCTCGCAATGTGTATCTTAACAAAAATATGTATTTGCAATCTGAAATTAAGACTTGTTTCGCCAAATTCATATTTCGATGCTGTAGACGGGTAAAAGAATTTATTTAGAAATCGCGGAACAGTATCGAAAGATGAACTTGGCGAAGCGTGTCAGTCTCAATTTCCGGTTTTGACTTAATCTTCTTTCTTACTACTTAATCTAGAAGATTTTCGATTGAATTCTACATCGCCATATGATCAAATCAAATTGTGACATTATTTGAAAAAACTTGTATCACTAAAGGACCGCACTGACAAAATCAAAACCCAGACAAGACACATCGTAATAAGATCAAGTAGAAGTTATTTTAGGAAAAAATTTTGATCTTATTATGATTTTATGACCTGTTGGGAAAATCTCCGTCAACTGTCAAAGTTAACATAGACGATTAATTAATTAATTATTGATTAATTAATATGACTGAATTATAGTGGCGAGTAGATTTCACAATTATAAGATTCTCCAGTGACGAGAAACCGGACATCCTATATATTTCTTTCTTTTCTTCTTCAGTGAAGTGTCTTCTTTTCATGTATATTCTCTCATTATTTTTCTCCTTACGATATTATGATCTCCTTTGCTTCAAAAAACCCTTCAGACACTCGACGAAGATTGATAGAACGTACACATTTGTCATTATGCTGCCGATCAATTGATCAATCGATTTTCCAGTAACGCTGCTTAAAATTGCGATTTAAATCTCTCGAGACAAGAGAGATTACAAAGGAAAGCGTACAAGACAAAAATCTTTCTGATAACAAAAAAAAATGGTTTACTTATTCTTTCTCTGTGTCGCAGCAAGTGAAAATATCGTGTATGTTCAACGAACGGAATTGTAAACGGCTTTCAAGGAGCAATTGATATTCGCGAGTCATTGAGACAATGCGACATAGTTTTCCGGATATACAAGTCAACCGGAGAAGAATTGAATTTTAAAATGAAAGATACAGTTAAATTTCATCCTATCCGGAAAACGCCACTTTCTATTCTCCATTTCCGTCTTCTTTCTCTGTCCCTTTTTTTCGCTCTCAGCTCTTCTCTCTCTCTCTCTCTCTCTCTCTCTATTTTTCTCTTTCTTTCTCTCCCTTCTATCCTTAATTACCCTTAATATCCTGGAAACCTATCCACGTAATACTCGAAACGACAAATTGCCTTTTTTCGTTGAGAGAGTCGTCCGTTGTGATACGTACAATCGGCAAGTGCGCATTACTTGGCGTAGCGTGCATGTTGTTCCGAGCCAGACGCAAAAGCAAAAATGAGAGCAGAGCATTTAGAACGAGAGCAGACGCACGCGCGCGCGTGCCGAGGGCCCAGCGGGGCCCACAGGGCTCGCCGAAGGGCCCGAGGTGTATTCTTCGGGGGTCTGTAAGCTGGGCCACCGTCGCCGTCGCCGTCGCTGCTATCGTCACCACCGCCCCGCCGCGAAATGCCGCGGCAATAACAGCCTTCTTTGCATCGCGTAAGTATCCTCTTCTGAATGTTGTGTGTCGGCAATATCTTGACAGCGTGCCCGTTAAATCGGGCAAGGGACACGCATCGTGCATGCGTACACCGTCAGCAATCGTCGAGCCCGGGGGAATGGCGAGAAAGAACGAATGGAAGAAAGCGAGGAAGTAGCGGAGGGTTACCTTTTTCAATCCCCGCACTCACTCGTCGAGGCGGCCTTTTTGGGAAAATCTTTCTCCGAAACGGTAGTCGAATTCATTCTAACGAAGATATAAGTTTGCCGGGCACGCGAATGCATGCAAGCCGATCGCAGATGCTAGATCCTACTCCATTTTTTATTTTTATTTTCTTTCATTTTCTTTTTTCTTTTTTTTTATTTCTTTGTTACTATATGGGCTGTCTTAACGTTGCTTTTACACTTGCTGTGATGTCGACTTTTTCCTCGCGCTGCTTGCCGTTGACGTTGGTTCCTTTCTGCTGTGACGATTCTGCCTGGTTTGCGGTGTACATTTTTTTCTTTATCTCTCTCTCACGTACACGAAAACGTCGACGAAGAATCGCCATACAGAGTGCATCCTGTTTCTTTCTGGCGTCACGGACGTATGTTGCCAGATTTATAATTGTCGGAGACGCGTAAAGAATATGTGGTATTTATCAGTGGCTCTCGAGATAAGAAATGACCGCTACGGGATGGACCGTCGAACGGTGAGTCGAACCTCTCGATGCGCTTGTGAGTAGAGATTCCAAATACCAGAGAGAAAATGGATATTATTTATGGATAACAGATACGAGTGTCTCGATAGAGAGACGAGACATAAGTCTCATCCCAGAGGGATGCATTCCACTGCATCGCTTAGGATTCAGAACCGATTTTTTAATCGGACGCGTTAAAATGGCAAATTCTTTACTTAAAATGAATGTATATACGTGTACATACAGTGCGTATACATATTGTATATATAGGGTGGAGCTAAGAGGTAAGACCAGAGCTTTTATTCGGGCTGTATTCCAAAATTTACTGCTAATTCTGAAAGTCTATACACGTGATATAAACTATAGATTTTCAGTAGTGACAGTAAATTTTGGAACACAATATCTCGATTCCCTGCATTTCGCATCATTCACTCGTCGACGTGTCACCGTTGAATTTACATTCTAAATCATCCTAACGATTCCTCACGTGTTTGTCTGGCTAGAGATTTTTAAATAAGAGACTGGACACTAGTTTAGATTGGTTTGTATCACGATATTTTGGATGCTTAAGATAGCATGAGATGCTTGAATAGCTATAGAACACAAAATAATGATATCATATGAACATTATCATTTACTTATGAAAAGAATCATGATAACATCCTATAATTAATGTTTTCCATTTGGTGACAAAAATCGACACAAATTGTTCTATCTCTCTGTTGCTCTCTGTATAAAAGATAGAATGATGTTTGTATCAACTTGTGTCATTAAATAGAAAGCACGCAGTATCATTGTGATTCTACTTGAGTATCTTATTCTAGTTTAAGCAGGTCCTGAAAAATATGGCGGACAAAATGTAAAATGGTGTCCATTTTTTTACTGGAGGATTTTTATGTCTGGCCAGCTACGAACACCTACTATCACGATGAAGAATCGTTCGCGACGTTTGTGCAAGTAGAAGAAACCGCGGGCCAATCGCAGTAGAAAAGTCCTCGCTATAATCAGCCGTGTTCAATAGAAAGTCCTTGAAATACTTGGAAGATGACCGCAGTAGAAAATTATCGCGATTGTCAGCTACATCTGCAGAACATTCTTACAATGGAATGACGACGCAATGGAGAAACTGATCAGTCACTGCAAAATTCTAGCTATTAGTTATTAGTTCGAATTAATTCGTCGAGAATGAAAATTTCAATATTGGGTACTTTCATTCATGAAAATCGCATTTTGGTTGCGATATTGAAGATTTAGTGTGCTCGTTAAGATTAAAAAGTTGACTCAATTACAATTTATATGATGATCGTTAAAATTTTTTAAAACTTAAATTTTTTAAAAGAAATCATCTAATAAAATGTTGTAAATGATAGATAATATGCTAGATAATATAAAAGGTAAGAAGTGTGCTATTCAACAAAAATAATATTTTATTATATTGCGCAATATATTATAGATATCATTATACTTATAAAAATACATAGTAAAATATATAAAATTCGCCTGACAGACAATTAAGTTAATGATTTTGCTATTTTTAAATTAATGATGAATTAATGCAAGAATTATGATTGAATCCCTTTATTCAAGGACTTTCGGGCTTCACCGACGCGAATCGTGATTTCCTATCGCTTTTTCTGGAAGAAATGAATATAATGTGCTTTCCCATATCTCTATGTATCGCGTTGCTTGATTAAGTGGAAGTCCGTCCATACTCTTTACTCTGGTTCGCTCTCTTCCCCTCTGCTTTTTCTGTCTATTGACTGTCTGTCTCTCTCTCTCTCTATTTTTCTATCTATCTATCTATCTGTGTCTTTATCTTTACACTTTTCTGTCTTTCTCTTTCTCTTTCTCCTTTTTCTCAATTGTTAAAGGCTTCTCTGAAGCTACGAGAGAAACAGAAGACGCACTCTGTATGATCGCACAAAAATTGTCGCACGTCGATCCGTCCCGCGCTCTCCGACGTTCACGACTAGCTTCAACGACGATTTTCTCGAAGTGATTTCCATATATCTCGGTGATAATTGCATGGAAAAGAGCAATCGATCAGAATTATTTTGCAAAATATAAATTTCCACGAAAGTATTCTTTAAAATTCAATAATTTCGTCAGCACTAATTCAAAGTTGACGATATTTGAATTTCACTGTTATTTAATTCCAACTATAATAAACATTATAATCTTTGCGCGAATATGTTTGCCACATGAATATAACTTCGAGGAAAATCACGCGTTCCAGATGCTAAGAACTCGTTGTTGTCCGATGCGGATTGCCCGATGCGGATCGTGCGACGCTTCTCGATCGTCGTGATCGACTGTAAAATCTGTAAATCATTGGCCGCGCATGTGACCAGTCGCGTAAATTCAGCTTGGCGATTTATCGCGTATATGTATATATATATATATATATATATATATATATATATAATATTATCGCATTATAAAAAAGGGTGCAAAATCGTTTTTTTTTCCCCCTTCTTTCTTTTCTTTTCTCGAACTCGACTGCTGGCAGCAGCTTCCGCAGTTCCTCAAGCCGTCGACATGCAGAAATAGAATGCCGAGAGTCGAGTATGGATATATCCTTTTTTTCCACCGCAGTTTTTTTTTCGTCTCTCTGAGACGAGATAACTATAGTGTCGATGGGTGCATGCGATGTTGCGCGGCAAGTTACAAGCATAATTGCAGAGCGGCGACGTCGGTACACACGGTGTATCTCTTTGCAGGCCGCATTCGTTCATCCGAATTGCGAGGTACTCGAGTAAAAGCGGAACGATCAACGAACATTACTCGGGACGATTTTTGCAAAAGTGGTAATCGGCAGTAGGAATGTACTCGAGTTCAAGGTCGATTTCTTCTTGGAGAAAACTTTAGCGGTAATTCAATCAATTGACTAAGTGTTGTGAACGAAATGAGATTGAAAATTCTTCTATCTAATTCATTGATGTTTAAGAAGAGAATGTGGACACTTAGTCTCTCAATCGTCGAATAATTAATGTGCAGTTGACATATGATGGATTAAAAGATTTCTAAATTTAATTATTCGACAATCGCCTCGAAATTCTCACTAAGAACGGATCGACCGCCATTGATTCCCACATTTGCAAAGTTCCACATGTTATCAAAAATTAATGTTAGGAGAGTGATATACAATGTTCCGCAGACTTAACATTTTGCGGACGGGACAAAGGTTTTATGTTTTACATCTGTAACGTTAATTTGTATCAACGTAATTTAATTTTAATCTCGGGTTAATTTATTCTTTATCTTTTTCTGATTCGTAGAACTGAAAAAAGAATAAAAAGTTAAACTGAGATTAAAATTTAAACAAATGTAATAATTTATTTGCGTGCGTTATTAATTGCGCTGGATAGAAAAGCGTCAGCGATATTCTTTGTTTTCTTCGAATTCGTAGTCAGCATTGGCCATAAATATAAAACATCCCCACAAATTAACATTCTATATTTAATAAAAAAAAAAGTAAAAAATAGTTTTATTAGAAAATAATATTTTTAATATTTTGTTACTTTTTCTTTGGCTTTTAATACTACTTTAAAAAAAAATACAATAAATTGAGAGCTCCTTGTTGTACTTATGGCTAAAGTTGTATTTTTTATGTAATACAAACTCATAAAAACAACTGAGTTCGCGGTAGCAAGTTTCTTAGCAAGGTTCTTAGCAAGCAAGTTTAATCTTGCGTTTAACGAAAGAAACACGCCCGTCCTCAATGTGTTAAGTTTAATCTTTAGTGCCTTTCACACGATCGGAGAATCACGAGGGGATATCGCTCTCTCCTCCCTCTCTCTCACTTTCTCGAAGTAAGTATGCCGAAATCGCTAAGATCCTCACGAACACGCAACCCTCACGAACCTCACTCTCTCCTACCAGCCATACCGACGCAGCTGCTCCGAACTTTGTGTTCTAATAATGCCTTGTACCGCAGGGCAATCCAAAAAAGCCCCGCTAGTTCTGTAATCTCTTGTGCCATCGCTGCTTTCTGTCTTGTTTCTACGTATTTACTCAAATGGCGGGATGCAAAGCGAATAGGGATCTCATGGTGAATCGAGTAAAAGTGAAAAAAATGAAAAAAATTAATGCTAACATAACGATTGAATCAGATCTGATCTGGATAAAAATTCAACACAGACTGGAAAGTTAATTAGAACGGCTTGAATTAACTTGAAGGTGCCCCAGTAAGCGAATTTCTCATTTCAAACGCGATTCATCCTCCGATTCCATTCCTCCGCCGTTGCTATATATAAATATCTGTATGGGACCTCCCAAGACTGGCGTGTTTTTCTTAAATGGAAGCCTCCTCGACGAGTTTGGAATCTACTTTCCCGCAATTTTCAAAAACGTAGAAATAAACATGCAGCATAAATCAATGAACATCCTAATAAAGGATCTCTGAACATTCAGAAGGTATCCTCTAAATTTTTCGAGGATGTCCTCTGAATATCTAGAGAATGTTCTTTGAATATCCTAAGGATGTTCTCAGAATATCTGTTAGATAAAATGTGACAATTAATCGTCAATGATAGCAAACTTTCTGAAGACTTTGTCCTTGTTAATTCAGACAGAATTTGGTCTCAATAGCCTATTCTCGGAGAAAAGTGTTCCCAAGTAACACGCAATGTCATATTAATGTGAAATTGATATAAATTCAGTAAAATTTTCGTCAAGTCTCAATCAAAATGCATTTCATCGTGACATTCGAGTGTTACTTGGAATGTCGAGTACTCCAAAATAGTGGAGGACGCCCAGTAAGACGTCAGTTTTGTGGACGGTCCGCATCTTATACGTATCCATTGTGCATATATGTGCGTAAACCACCCACACACAGTTAATACACGCACGTATATACACAGTGTGTGTGTTCGCGGCGTTATGAATCTCGCCTGAACGTTTCCTCTCTATCTCGAGTGCGTGTGTCGGCAACCTGCAACTTGCTGTTGCGTGTGCCTGTCATTCAATCACCTCCATCGGCAACCGCCGCAGCCGCGATGCCGGCTTGACGGTGCCGATCGTCTTCCATGCGAACAGACTGATCCGACCGGTACCCGGCTTTCCAATTTGCAGATTCGCGTAGTGAACGCATTTCGGCAGGGCCTAGACACGCGCTACGGCGAGCACAGCAGCACCACCCTGGCGGAGGTACTGAGGAAGCAGTCGTCCCTGAGCAAACGACTCTCGCAGACGAGCAGCATCGAGTACGCTGACAACATACCAGACGAGCTCACCATACCGGAGATCGACGTCGAGAGGCTCTCGAGTCATAGTCACACCGAGACTGCCGTTTAGAGATGACGCCGTCGCGTCGTCAGTAGCGACGCCTACTACCACTACGAGTACGCCGACGACGACGACGACGACGTCTTCGCCACCCTCCCGCGCCCGTCGTCTCCCCGTGGCCGATCGTTCACAGAGAGAGCAGGGGGCTCATAGAACGATGGGGGATGGGACTGACAGAAAGAGTGTAGAAAAGAGAAAGAGAGAGAGAGAGAGAGAGAGAGAGAGAGAGAGAGAGAGGAGGAGGTACGGGAAGAGAAGAGGAGCGGAGTGGAGGGCCCATTCACGATTGATAACAAAAAGGAGGGGTCGAGTATCGTGGTCGAGAGGAAATCGGGTCACCCTTTCTTCCTCTCTCGCGACGAGAACAATCACTCCGACGCGCCCTCCCACTCCCCCCCCTCCCGCCGAGGCCGTTCCGGGGGACCGCCGATCATCGCTGCATAGATTCGCCAATCTGTGCGAGACATCAATTATAAATATTATCCCATAAAGTAACGCACCACTGCCTCTCCCATATGCAGTTCAGTTGTTACATGCGCCTCCCTTACGTTTCCTCACCGTACCACCTTGTCTCTTTTTTGTGTTCTTGCGCGCGCGCGCGCGGTGTATTTGTGCGTGTATTTCTCTCTCTGTGTGTGTGTGTGTGTGTGTGTGTGTGTGTGTGTGTGTGTGTGTGTGTGTGTTAAATCCTTCTTTGACGCACCACTGTGTGTGGAAGAAGCGCGACGACGGCCGCACGAAGAGAGACGCAGAAGGGAAGGAAAAGAGAGGGGAAAAGAGGAATATAGAAGTCGGAGAAAAGAGAGAGAAAGAGAGAATGAAAGAGAGAGAGAGAGAGAGAGGGAGGGAGGGAGGGAGAAAAAGAGAAAGATTCGAGATTGAATTTTGATGATATGTAGATATGTAAGATACAATTGGTACTCTTAAGTTGATACAATTCTTAACTTCTTTTGTCTTCATTTTTTCGTTGCTTCTTCTTCCAACCAACTTCTTGATTCTCTCTTCGCTGCACGTGTGAGATTTTCTCTCTCTCTTGCTCTGACTCTTTTTTTTCGCCCTTTTCGTAATAATGTATTGTTATTTCTCATACGATTCTTTCTCTCTCTTTCTCTCTCTCTCTCTCTCTCTCTCTCTCTTCCTCTCTCCTTCCGAGAGAAATCTCTTCTTCTCTCCTTTCCTCCCTTTCTTCCCTTTCGCGACTCTTTCTCTTTCCCTTTGTCGCTCTCTCGATCTCTCTCTTGCGCGCGACTTAAAGATCTAGTCATTAGTTTGTATTACTCTAATACTTCCGTGAATATACTTTGCACTGGGGGTGCCTTACCAAGAGAAGAGAGTTTGAGAAAGGAAGACAAAAGCGAAAAAAAAACGGGTGTGTGTAAGTGCAATTTGTTTTGAAGCGTTACCGTTGCGATAAACGAGAAGAAGAGAAAGAAATGATCCTGCGGAGGCGGGAGGGGGATGGAGAAAGAGCGAGGGGGGTGTATAGAGAATTACGCGAAGTCGCATTGATTTCTTCTTCTTTGCCGAAAGATCGCAGATCATGGACTCGATCGCCACAACATTGCCATTATTACGCTTAAATCGATACGAAGATCCTGATAGTAAAAGCGTAATCACACACGCTGCGCACGTATTTTAACGATACATATATATGTACACAGAGTGATTCTCAAGTATTCTAAAAGATTTTAAGGATTGACCCTTACATTAATTTAACATGAAAATTTCATGGTATTCAAAATCAGTTAATTTCGAAACTCGTAGATCTCCAGCACAGATTCTCAAAAAACGTGTCTATGTTCTTTGAACATCTTAAGGATGTTCTCAGGATGTCTCGGATAAAGTGTGCTGTGTGAAAATCTAATCCTTGGATCCGCCTCTGATTGAATAAAAAAATAATATGTGAAGTCAGAAGAGAAGCCTTAAAAGATACACCAAGTTTCATACAGCATAAAACTTGTAACATTTGCAATGTTACTACAATATTGCTGGAACTTTGCTATGTTGTTGCAATATTACTGGAATGATGTACTCTGTGAGTCAAAATTATTCGAGTAATTTTCACAATTTTTGGAAAAAATGATTTTTTTCCTTCAATTTTAACACTCTACATCTTTAGAACTAAATCGTTTTAAACATATGAAGTTATCTCGAATTAAAAAATGTGAGGAATCCTTAAAATCTTTTAGAATACTTAAAAACTCTCTGTGCATATATGTATACATGTATATACGATCATAAATGTATGCAGCGAAATGGGGAAAGGAGAGAAAAATTGAAGGTACATAGACAGGGTCGCGCAGAAACCGAACGAGAAATGAAACGGTGCACGCAATAGGCGTTAGTACTTACTGTTAGATCGCGGGGAATGATCGCGTTTAACCGACGAACCGTTTCAATCGTTTCATCATCGAGGGACCTAAAGCGACCTAAACGGGATACGGGCTGATTCCATTTCGCCCTCCTGGATATGCCAGCAAAAAGAGGGAAAAAAGAGAAAAATGCGAAAAAAAAACAGAAGATTTTCATTCATCCTATGATTACGATGTTATTCTCAGGACCTATCGATTTCACGTGTACGAAGATCGTATAAATATACATATATACATAAAAAAGAGAGATATATTATATATAAATATAATTATAAATATCATTATCATGCAGAGGAATAGTTCGTATTTCGCGATTGCGACGAAACGTGTTTCTTCACGACCGCACGAGAAAAGGCAAAGGAAGTGATGAGAAAGGGATAATAGGAGAGGGGGGGGGGGTTGTAAGACTCGCGATCGCTCGATTACGCGACTATAATCGAGAATCGCCGTCTCACCCATCGGACCTCGATGAAAAAAAACGTTAATAATATGGGTTTATTATTATACTTCGTCGTGTAAGTTTTACGTTTTTAAGTGCAAAACCGCTGCCAAATAATAGAAAATAGCGTGTAACGTGTGTACGAAGTTACATCTCCATGAAGTCAGTAGCCGTATTTTGTAGTTCTAGCTTACCGTTCATTTCTCAAGCGCCCTTTCACGAGAGAGAAAGAGAGAGGGAGGGAGGGAGGGAGAGAGAGAGGAGGGGGGGAGGGGAGGAGAAAAGAGGAAAGAGGGAAGATTAGGTGTAGAAAAGATAGAAAAATGACAAGAGAAAGTACACAGAAGTACGTTAAGTGAAGGGAAAAAGAAAGAAAATAAAATACATTTTCGAGTCTTCGAAGTACCTAAGTCAAGTTATTACGCCGTCATCGGTTATATTAATCGAGAATAAACGATGAAAAACATTAAAAAAAGAGTATAAGTAA
>Ga0157364_1000281_pt1 | contig 30462 bp, 19 predicted proteins | sample AttsexASBM2_FD_111476 | JGI IMG/M metagenome (GOLD analysis project Ga0157364, IMG submission 111476) | Fungus gardens microbial communities from leaf cutter ant in Ribeirão Preto, State of São Paulo, Brazil - Atta sexdens ASBM2 | ecosystem: Host-associated > Fungi > Mycelium > Unclassified ...
AAAAGCATCTGAATAAATGTTCTTGCATGTTTCTTCTGTTTAATTAAGAATTATGTTAAACATCAGAAAGTTTGCCGTTGAAAATTTCGTTAGAAACGCGCATGATTAATATCTACAAACAAAAATCTCGAAATATAGTTCAAGGAAGGCAAACGCACTTTCCTTTCGCGACCTAGAAAATAAACAAAGAACGATATTTAACTAGAGTCGCTCCTTTTGCGCGTTTCAACAATTCAGTGTCTGGCAGGGAGGTAATTACGTAATAAGAAATCCGTCAGAGAATCTCGCGGCAGGTGATCTCAAACAACAGTCTTCCGCGAATAGCCGACCTTCGTGGTTTTCCGGTTTTGTTAATTACACCAGTCAACGGAAGTGTCACCGGCAGAGCTTGGTCGGCACTTCCGCTCGACAACGTGCATGTAGAGCGTCATTGTTCCACGAGAAATTTAATTTAAATCGCAGCTTAACATGGCGTCCGACGCGACGGCTAGTTCTAATGCGGCGGCTGTTAAAATTAAACGTAATTTTTTTCTCACTATTAGACAACGAAGTTCGCATACTTAATATTGAATTATAAACACTAGACTGCATCATAAGTTATTCAGGAATTTATAATCGTAATTATTGTGTTCTACTTAAAAATATTTTTATTTAATTTGAACAAAATTCTTTCTCCACAATATTCGTAATATTAAAAAGGATATAGATAATAAAAAATATCAACAAATTGTTGATATTTTTAAATACATTTAAATTATAATTTTATATTTGCTATGTAAAATAATACGATATTTGTGTATCTTAAACTTATTGAATACATCATTTCTTCACTAAAACTGACTAAGACTAAGATATTTAACATAAAAAAATAAAAGAAATTGACTGAATTGAATTTTTAAATACAAAAATTTATAAAATATCATAAATAAAAACTTATATCTAGAAGAAGAAGCACATGTACCATCAATACTCATTATTTTCTAGTAGCATCTTAATGTAAGAATCCTTGTCAAGTATTCACAATGGGTACGTACGTACACGTTTTGTCGCCGAGTGTCGCTGCGAAAGCAAATCTTGTAAATTTAATCGCGTCTTACAATGTAATCCGAGTCGGTTTTATTATCCACAAGACAATCTCGCATGCAATCTGTAGTGTTCTCCATTCACCTTGGATCGTTGAGACAAGTTTTTTCGATTGTCAAATCCCGCGAATGTAGTTCCATAAAATGGCTTCGAAAGAGTCTTCAGATCCCTTGAATTCCGGATAACTGTCGGGTTAGCACACCGTAATGCGGCTTGTATATCGATAGCTCTCGTTACATGCTCGGCGAGAGATTTCGAAGCGTGAAAATCGGTAACAGCGACGTTCAGATGCAGCAAGCCTTTCAGATGCAACTGTTGCTGTGCTGCAACCGCTGCCGTCGCTTTTATTTGGCAGATGGCGATATTTCGTTTCACAAGATATCAGCCGCGGCTATAAATCCCTCCGATGCAGAAAATCGTATCGTAAAATATTGAGATACCCGCATTTCCACGTATATAACGTATGTTCCTGCACATTACTGCTTACCGCTCATTCGAGCACATTCGAGATTATGTAAGTTCAACCACTCGTGGATCGAGTGTACAATTACAAGCGAGTGTACGTAATTTAGATCCGTATATTTTTTGAATTTTTTGGAGTGAAATCTTACTCCAAAAAAGTTAAAGTACTGTCACTATTGAAAAAAGGTAAAAAATTTGCTCTCTTAAATAAGAGTAGTAGATTTTATTTTTTATTCTAAAGGATAGAAATATCACCCCTTTTGGAGTGAGACTCATTCCAAAAGTATGAAATCTCAATCTAAAAAAGAGCTCTTCTAAAAAATCTGCTCTTCTTTATTAAAAATGCATATTTTTTACTTTTGTTTTAATAGTGGCACCATTTTAACTCTTTTGGAGTGAGATGATTTCACTTCAAGAAATTTAGAGAGTACTATTTGTTTCTACGAATTTAGCTTACTTAACTGTAATTATACTAGAACCTTATTTTTTCCTTTCGGTTTACATTGAACCGCTGCTCCATGAGATACTTGCAGAAAGCAAAGTTTCTCGATTACAGATCGATTACAAACAGTTTCGGTTCTCTTAATGAAAAGTCAATAAAATGTAGAATAAGGAAAAGATCGAATATCTAGGAAACTGTACTTTATGTAAATTTACTTTAATTTTACAATATATTTGTGATTTGAATTCGAAAGCCAAAACTAAAAAGTATCTCTATTTTTTCAATATATATTCTTTTATCTTTCTTTTGCATAGAGAATTTTTGCACAACCATGAACGTTAAAATATTTTAAATTTTCTTTCAGAAAATCTAGATTCAAATATCACGATGCATGCGCATGACAATGTATATACATTGCTGCTTCATGCTGAGATCAGTGACTCTTACGTTGCGAATTTCTCCATTTCGCAAAAGGTACTTGTATAAAGTCATCGTAACGTTAGAGTAAATGTAATAAGTGTTCCTGTGACGAAAATGCACAGGACTATCCTATCGTCGACCTATGCGACTTGAGCGAAATCCGGGCGAGAGAGGAACCAGTTGTGGTGTATTGTAGAATTCCTTCCTCTCATTTTACGACTTTGAGGAAAAGCAAAATGCAAAATCGTCTATGAACTTCGAAATCACATCTGTTGCCAGGACACTTCTGTAACTACGATAAAAAAAGATGCGCGCGTAGTAGTAATCTTATTTTTAAATTCTTTAATATAGTGATTTTTCGTAGTGTATAGTGAAAATATCTTTTTAATATTATTATTGCGGGAAACTATTGCATCTAATTAGTACAGATATCATATCGCACTTTGCAAAAAATCAAAGATTACTCTTCATTATAACTCGCGACAAAATGACAGCTATTAACATAAATTGAAAAATTTCTATCAGGGATAAGAATTATTATTAAAGAGTACGCCAAGAGATTATTAACGAGTCTTTGTGACTTAAAAGAAGGTTACTCGATAAAAATCTGCATTATTGTCAGAAATGTTCGTCGAGCGACGGAATAGAAAGTGTCGTGAACAGTGTTTAAGCAGCCACTAGTAGCATAATCGATTTTCTTCATGCCTGAGTTAATCTTATTGCTAGTTGCTCTTTAAAAAAACTGCTAGTATTATAATTTTACAAATCGATAACTCGCTTTAAGAATTTATGTACTACAGTACCTACATAGAATTGGTCATATTGAAAAGTAATATCGGTTATTTTAACATTATTTTAATGCTGATGACGAGATAATAATATTTCATACTTGTGCGGAAACATTCATATTAGAATCAAAGCTTGATATTATTGTAGTTATAATAATTGTAAATACAAACGAAATTTTTAAAATGCACGAGGATATATTTTTCGAATCTTGAATTTATTTATATAATTTGCACATATAGAAACGAAAACCGCGCATATATTTTGCAATACATTCTATCATGATAAAATATCATATCAAAAGAATGTACTATGTTTAAATTATACAGAGTCAGATGGCGTAATCTCCTCACACAAATTTTATAATTGATAAACAGAATATAAGGATAAGGCAACTGCAAATATCCAAATGGAAAGTTAAATAAAGTTAACGATTAGTTATCAATTATAGAAGTTTTTATTAATATTTTGAGCAAATACTGCAGTTATTTGGCTTTAAACTACAATAACATCAATTTATATACTATTAATATAAACTATAATTTTTAAATAAAAAAGTTGTTGCTCTAATCCTGATTTTATTGCTCTGTTTATCAAGGAATTGATTTTTTCTAACTTTTCAAAAAGTTAGAACGCCTATTGAAAGAAATACTTTCAATGAAAAATACTTATATTGTAATTTCGTGCTAATTATGTGCTTTTAATATACACTAGTTTTTATAACTTTTTCAATTATAAAAATGATTTTTTGATAAACAGTTAGAGTCAGAACGTCGGATTAAAAAGAAATTTTTTTATCAGTATGGACTCTAGAATTTCGAATCTTCAAAGTGCTAGAAATACTTTTTTGTTTTTTATCTCAGCGATTCGATCATTAAGGATGATCATTAGAACTCTTCGGAAAGTTATCAGAACTCATGTTAGAGAAAGAGGGGGGAGGGGAGACGCTGAATTCTAGAACAAATTTTTCAGAAAAATTGTTTTTAAATAATTTTTTGACAATCCAGCATTTTTTTGAGAGTTTTGATAGCTTCCTAAAGAATTCTATCGATTGTGCTATATGGATCAAAGTGCTAAATTGAAAGATAAAAAAGTATTATAGTCCTTAAAAAAGTTTCAGAATTGTGATGTTGGTCCCTCCGTTACTTCAAATAGTGTTTTCATTGCTTTAATCAACGGAATTCTTTTTGAAATGGAATGAAAATTTTTCGGAAAAAACCCGAATTCTATTTTTTTTTTCTAAATTTTGAAAAAGGGAGGCCGCATCACAGAGGTATAATTTAATCTTAAATAATAATACTTTAAATAATCATAAAGAATAAATGTTTCAGGGAAAATAGATACGCGAATCCTGAGATTGATAAAATATAGAGTTATGATATCTGGAAATCTTGTCAGTGATATTAAAAAGAGCTTTTGACATTCTCTCGAGGGATTTGAGGATCATTGTATGGATTACCTAAAAAAATCTATAACTCTTTGTTATCCGATGATTCTTTTTTGCTTCATTATTCTTCGTTTTCTCGCGGCGAGGTGGATGCTTCTCTGAATGAGACATCGATGTGTGTTCCAGTACCCGTGGAGTCGATACAGGGGGTGGCGGGTCAGAGGACAATCCTGCCGTGTAATATACAGCCCCGCGAGTCGAATGACGCCGTCTCCATGGTGCTTTGGTTCAAAGAGGACAGCGGCGAACCTCTGTACAGGTAAGCCGCATTGATATTTATGAACGATGTGTTCCCCGAAGCGCTCGTTCGCTTGGTCTCGACGCGAATCTCTATGGCGCCATAGATTTCAAAGCGGACTTAACCGTTCGAAGAACTTGCCGTAACACGGACAGCGTAGCAAATGCGTAGATCGGGCGGTTATATGCTACGTTAGGGATTTCTTTCTTGATAAATCATTCTTATTCTTTTTTATAGTGAACATTTTTGCATTATTAATTTTAATTTAAGTTAGTTGATTAAATATTAAATAATTATTAAATATTTATTTATATTAAATAATTATAATATAAATAAATAAATACATTATACTAAGAGAACAGTTTCTTGTATTTGTGACTTTATATATTTTCTTAATTTTGTTACTATAATATTATAATTATTTGGTTCTATCAAAAAATATGTATGTAGTTGAATACTGAAAATGACTATACATTATAATTAAATTGTAATAATTGTAAGCATTTTTATAATATTTGCAGTTATTACAATTAATAACTATGATTTAACTTTTTGGTGCTGTAACTATATATAATATATATATGTATTTTTTTAATAGAAGTATACCTATATATTATAAGTACAATTATTATTATACTAATATTATTACAGTAATAACTATCATTATGTAATTATAGTCACAAACACCAAAAATTGTTCTCTCAGTGTATACAGAATTACAATATAAATCAGCAACAATTGGTTTAGTTAAAATTATTCAAAAGCTCTTTTAAATACAGCAATTGAATAATAGCTCTGACGCGTTCTGTCTATAAAATTCTCTTGTTGTATCTCTATTCTCTCGTGAGAAGACATGCGTTACGTATGCATCGCAAGGCGATTGTGCGTGCATGACATTACATTACACATGTCGTTTTGATTTTCTCGTTGTGACATTACAGGAAAAGTCACGTCAGTCATGAAATAACGTCTTTATCGAGTAAATGTCACGAGTCATTTGCGTCACGTTATGATCACGTATCAAATTGCGGAATAAAACGTTAATTTGCAATAACTTCGTTCAGTTATTACCGCGACGGCATTGTCCGGTCTTTATTGATATTGCGATGTCAAGTGGCAGCTGTGATATTACTCGTTTTGATATGGATATTCGGTGGAACGTTGTTTAAGCACCGTCGCAGAACGCATCTCCTATCGGAATTTTACATGAAAATAATTTAGTAGTTAATTAAATTCACCGGGTGAATTTAATGCTATCGACATTTCATGCGATCTAGCTTCTTGTATTGACATATGTCGAATGTGTCGGTCTCGATTCAAACTGCGGATATATCAATAATCATCAATGTTGGCTATTCGTTTTGAATTAAATTTAATTTTGGTAAATCTCCATCATCATTATTAAACTGCATTTTCTTGTTACATATTCCATAAAGCTTTTAATCGTATTATTGACAAAACGTAGCTATATATTATTTAAGAAGAGGCAGCTGTAAATAAATCTTCTTGAAATAATTTTTTTCGTTTCATTCTTGAGTTTTTAAATATTCTATTTATTGTTTTATCAAGTGACACATTTAGATAAAAGGATTGCATTTTATTCTATATACTCTAAGTATCTATGTTTCTAACGACATTTCTAGTCTCTACTAGAACACAAACCTTTTATGTCCACAAACGAGAAAGAAATTCCAAACTCTGGCAACTCGGGATGCGATGGCGTGTGCTCCCACCTTTCGATTTCCACGTTTCCGATCTCGTTACTTGTATATCCTGTTAGTTTATCGTTCCGGTACGTCGTCGCGGTACGAAAGCCTCGAATACGAGGAGACCACGATGGGGCAAGGATTTCGTTAAGCCACAAATCGACCCCGCGTTCCATCTGTTATACGTTACTTCTCTCGACAGCCAATTCGATCCTCGTAAATATCGTCTTTATTGAGCAACCCCATAAAATCCAGATCACCGTTCAAGCTTGAAAGCACCTTGCGTTTTTATCGCGAAAAATACTTCGGTTTTTCTCTGCACATAGAACGTATCCCACAACGCATACATTTTTATTTATTTGCCATTAGGTTTTATAGCTAATAAAATTACAAAGCTTTCTTTGTGTTGCTGTTATATACTTCAATTCTGAAAAATTGTTTGTCATTTGTTTGTAATTAATTTATTAAAAAAATGAAATTATTTTATAATTTACAAAAAACGAAGTTATATGCCGTTGTATAGAATTTTGTTTGATACCAAATAACGATACTTGTACAAATTATATTTCATTAATCTTCAATTAATCAATGAATACATGGAAAGAACAATTTTGATGAAGTATTAAAAAATTTATTACATACTAAATACATATTTGAAAATAATTTTATTAGGGACATCCAAATAATTACGCCAAACTCTCAAGCATGATGAGCAATGCCACAAAAAGTTCTGATATTCCAATAATCAATTTTATCATTTCTACATAATTATTTTGATGATCTAAACAAAATTACCCATATATTTAGGATCGCCAGCACAATGAAACCAACACATTCAACCAACTCACGTTACAATTGTCAACTAACGATAAAAGTTCTATCAATCAATACTTGGGGTTGTCCGTGGCAAATAATACTGAACTATCACTGGCAAATAACTAAAATGACTGAGTCAGTACCATCTGTCAGTATTGGGCCCAAGTTATCATCCAATATTTAGCCAGTACTGAGCCAATAATTTGTCAGTATTCCGCCAGTACCTGAACTATTACAGTTTGTACTAGCCCAATACTGGGCTGATTGTAAAATCCTTATTGGTATTTTCAAATCTTTGTTTAGTTAAACTTTGTTTAGATACTTTGTCAAAGCTTTATTTAGATACTTTGGGAAAATCGAAATTCTTTCCATGTAATTAATTATCTGGCTATTATCCTTCAAAAAATTATAATCAAATTTCTAACCAGCTTTATCTGAGTTAGATACTAATAAATAACTAATATTACAACTGAAAATGAGAATCACTTTTGCACCGACGTTTTCAATATTTTTTATTTGATATTTGTGATGCATATAAATCGAGTTTAATTTTTTTAATGTTATTTCGAAAAAATAAGAGTTTTTATCCTAAAGGATTTTTTTTCAAATGAATATGTGCGATTTTTGCGGAATATAGAAAAAACATATATGCCAAACGGTCGTGACATTATTATTGGATTTTATAGTTACGAGGATTTTATAGCTGCGAGTTGAGAGAGCCGACTCGGGCAAAAACCAGTGGCAGTACTGTAAACAAATTTCTCGGACAGCATGATTGCAGTTGCGTCGCCGTAAATAGCGTTTCTTGCACGACCGCGAATTTCTTTTTGTTGTGACATTATTAAGTTACGCAGAGTGTCACGTTTTGCATAATCGCGGCAGGACCGTCGAGAGCATAGTTTCGTTGCATAAATTTCGACGGACAACAAGAATATTGCACTTTATTTAATTCGGTGTTATTAACATTGTTACTGAAGGTGTTCGGGTTCGATTTTTCTTACAGTACTTTTCAAAAATAAATATAATATGAATTGCTTATTTGGAATGCACTTTAAAGATTATAGTTTTCAGATAATCTCGGTGTAATTTTAACATGATTACAATTTGTAAATTTCTCATGTGCATTTTTATGTTTTTACTCACAGTTAAATATTCATTCCTTTTTACAAGATGTAGGATAAAGTTACTGATGAACGCAGCTCAGTCGGGACAAGCCGGGGATAGAAAACTGTGATCCCCGAGCGAAAGAGAAATGGCATCCTGTTTGAAGGAGCTGCGGTTTTATCTCAGCGACGATATTTTAGTTTTAACGGTATACAATTGTGGTGTTCTGTGTTGTCGTAAAATGTAGCCGTGGAGGAATCGTCGCGGCAGTAAGCGCCGCGAAAACGGGTTTTCCAAAACCATTCTTCGTCCGCACGGCAACGGATCATTTCCTTGTAGAGGATGCAGAGCTTTAAATTCTCTTTAAAGTCTCAACGTTCGCCGAATGAGCTGCGTTTACTACGAGCGAACGCTCTTTCGCGAATAAAATGATACACTGACCTACTAAAAGCACACGAACTATGTATGTTCCCGGATAATGTATGATAAAAATATTAGGATTTATAGGTGACCCGCGCTTAAAAAAATTATGGCGCCCTCCTGTTCGCACAAATCAAAATACGATTATTTATTGCCTCAAATATTAGTTTGCACATACAATGATTTTTTTTGTACTTTTTATGTTAATATAGATGAATATAGATGAATGGAAATTGTGATTTTGCTATCAATTTTAATATTTATTCTTATTGTAACAACATTTCTGTTGGCTAAAAAAAACTTTTTTATGTTTTCCACATTATCTTTTTCCTACAAATCCAAATTTATTTTTTTGATGTAGGTAAAAAATAATACACAGTTTAATAATAATTTTAACAATTAAGCAAAATTTAGAAAATTATTATAACTGATTAGAATTAATAGAGCTAATATTGAAAGATTAAATATATAGGTATACATTTAATAAAGTGCAATTTTTATTAAATTATGTCTTCTAAAGACTTCACATTGGACTGGAAACCAATAATATCAAATAGATAAAGTATTTATTTACTATATCATACGTGCCTTTGAATGTGAGCCCTTAAACAAGAAAATTAATTAAATAAAATAATTCTGGAACATATTAGTAATAACAATTAACTAATTCAGCGATAATAAAAACAAATTTAACTAATAATATAACACTAACAGATAATATGATAATACATACAGATAATAGAAGCGAGATAAATTAATCACTAAAATGAAGAAGAATAAGAAATGAAAAGACAGAAAATTGTACACTTAATACTATTTACGCGCAGATTTATTGTGCCTAAATAATATAATTTATATTATTTTCAGTTTTTAGTATAGCAACAGCCGCATTCTATATAAAGAAATAATGAATACCTAGATATAAGAGACATGATTCTTATAATAATCATCTTTTAAGCTTATCACATCGAAGAGTCAAGATAAAATAATTTGTAATGTGCATAAACATGAATTTTGACGGCAGTAATTTCACAATGTGAATAATCATGATTGCAGATAGTGGAAAAATAAATAGCGCAAGCTCCAATTACACGCGTCGGTAGATTATACGGCGTAGTCACGCACTTAGCGTCAGACGCATCAGCTAACGAGAGAACGCCACTTGGCGAGGGCGCTTAACCATGCGGGATACTCGTCGCGAATGCAAACGGGCGTGCCCTCAACCCCCTTAAACGCGAGCAACGTGATATCGCAGCCAGGATGCAGTTTTACTCCGTCGCCAACTCCCCACCTTCACTTCTCATCCCTTTCGTCCTCGCCGTTTTATTCTCCATCTACAGCATCCTTTGAAACGAACATATCGTGATTGCATTTTCGATGACATACACGAATCCAACGATCCTGCGTTTTACGCAGCGGCACGCGCTTCTTTCCTTTCCATTCAACAAAATTGTTTCTATCTCGTTGCAATCAGTCAAATATAAAATTTAAATTCCGCGGCAGATACTATTAAACCTCAAATTAATATTCTGATAGAACACAGTAGTTAAATAGAATTCAAGTAATATGATTTTGCAGTACGACTATACATCAAATATTTAATCTATGAAAAAGTTTTTTGCTTTTCATTATATTTGATCAAAAAATTATGAATGTCTTGATTTTTGTTAATCCAGAATGGTTAATTACCTGTTCTTCTTTCACATAAAGGATAATCTGGGATATTTTTACACTTCAATTAAAATTATTATTATTAGCAACTTATATATTATTATTTTTTTATTTATTAATATTTAAGAACATTATAGATATGTTAATTTTCTGAAACAAGTAGAAATAAATATAAAACCAACCAAATAAATATAAAAATAAATATAAACCAAATAAATATTAAATAAATAAATATTAAACGGAACGAGCACATTAAATAGCTCTTGTGACAATATTTCTAAAAAATTAAAATTTTAATTAATATAACGCTTTTTTATTGCGAACTTTTAATGAAATTGCGTATTTAATAATTTGTAAAGAATAGTTATTAAAAAGGAACGAAAATGTATTAAAATATGTAGTAAAATATCCATAGAAAATAATATTTTACAATTGACATTTTCTTGCCACTGAGGTATAAAAACATATCTCAAGTGGCTATTTCCGAATTAAACAAAATTCATTAAATTCAAATTAGTAAAAAAATATCAGAAATATTATGTTTCTAAAAAAATTATTAGCACAATATTTTCTGAAACATTTTATTCAAAAGATTATTAAACGTATTATTTTACAAATAAACTTTTTATGGTCTATCATCGATTAAATTAAATTACTTTTGATTTTTCAGTTTTAAAATGTTCAATTGTAACAAATATTACAAAAGTAATTAAAATGTCATTAGCAAGTTTTAACTATATACGCAAAACTCCTTAGGCATAAATATTCCATTATCTAACGCGTATTACAGTAAAATTACAATATCATTGACAAAATTCGTTCGAAATGCACGATCGCTTTTGTGCACTGAAAATTGCTCGCGTTCGCATATCATAAAAGGGTGATTGTGAGGGGTGATAATTTATGGCTAATTGTTGGATCGAACAATACGTGTTTACGTGCGATATTATAAAGCGACATCGTTACAGCAATAATGCATGTTCTAGACATTATCAATATATGTGTAAATATTTGTTGATGTATGTTTCCTGCTTGGTTACGAAATAACATTCGTTTAATACTTAATGTGTACATATATGAAAAGCTTATAACAACGAGCGATTCTGATCGATTATGGCCTAAAAATTACCCTGCACATGAAAGCTTGTAAGATAATAACGTCACCTCATAAGTCTGTTGGTTGAAAACTTTCCAAACCAACGATATTCTTGTCGAGTTCTTCCCATAAAATATTCTTCTGTTACCTTACTATGTCAGTCCTATCTATACTATGTACAGTCCTATCTTAATCCTTTCTCGATTTACGCTTTTTCGTTGTCCTGCACACGTTGGTATGAATTATTTCAAAAGAGTAAAACGGGATATTTTTTTTCCTTGTTAACTTGAGTAGCTTGGCAGAGAAGAATATTTAAGTTAATTTCGAGGTAAAAAGAAAAACCTTGCGGGACCTCATTGCATTTGCATACGTTTTACCGACCATTTTTCTCCAACCGCAAAGAAAGCGACCCGTCGAATGCAGACTCGGTGTGTACAACACATATCTACCTATGCAAATGTCGCCTACCGCAAACGCAAAGCGGAGTAGTCTCTGGTAAGTACACGACCGTGTGTACTGTATGTTTATTGCAGCCCCTATCGGTAAGATCTCCCGCGGAGTTTCTGCGCACGGGCGCGAATTCCGCGTAATTCCTTCTGGCGCTGACTGGATTAATTGTGCGCGAGAGAAACTTGGTGAGTTTCGCGGCAGGCGGCTGCGAATGCTCGAGGCTGTCCCTCTTCCCGTCGAACAGGAAGTGCTGATCGCGCTGACATGCTGATGGGGTTGACACCAGGTGTTAACGCCACAACTCATGGCGTCATCGCGCCGTTGTGGAAACGATCTCAATTGGTGCTGCGATTACGTCAAGTTTACTATTCTACCGTCAACGAGAAGCGACAACGTTTGTCTTAGGAATTGTTGCATTATTGACATTAATAGAATTGTTTTACTCTTTTGCATCACTAGAATTGAATCTTGCAGAAATGCCTTACTAATACAGAGAAAATTCGTAGGAGAAGAATAAATACAATATAATAATAATTCATAGGTAAAATGATGACTAGAAGTTCTATTTTTATTATTATTACTACTATAATATCAATAATAATAATTATATTTATAGTTATATCAAAAATATATATAGTTGGAAAAATAACTATAAATTGTAGATAATTTGTAGTAGTTGCAATAATTTCGTTCTCTCAATATAGAAATCTGAAGATTTATGTAGATACAGAACTGAAACAAATTTTGTTGAACCATCAAAATAATTATAGGAACATAAACAATACAAATAATATTGAAATTATCGTAACTAGCTTGATAGTCTAATAAAATTATTTTCAGATTTGTATTTATCTAAATTTTTAGATACTTCAATCATAACTATTTTACATTAATCATAATTATTTTATTATGCAATTATAGTCACAAATATTAAATTTTTCTCTCGGTGTATTTACCCAATTTTCTCTTGCAAATTTCTTTCTCGTTAAAAAGGCATTTGTGCGAGATTTAATTCTAGCAATGCAAAAGTTCTTTTCGTGTATACGTGAGAGTATACCTGCTCAAAGTTGAAACGAAAACTATCAAGATCTTGGACTTTAATTTTCGAATCTGTTCTATTTATCGTTAAACGCTGTAAAGTCTTTACTGTCAGGATGCGGTCAAAGTCTCGCTTTGAAACATTTCATTGATTAATCAGAGAAAAAATTGTACTAATTACCAATCAAAGAATGCTTCAAAGCATTTATTGTATTACATTAATCGTACCTTTAAGCTCATTTTAAATTAAATTGTTTCGTTAAAATGAAACGTAGGATCGAACATACGAAATGGTGCAAGGCGATTACTGCTTGTGAAATCATTCGTTATTACAAGACCATTTCTACGAAGGGATTACGAAGAATCGCACATGCGGGTATCGTCGTCTAATATATCGATACTGCTTGCAACGCCAAGTGTCGCCGGTACCGCAATCAGTTAAACGCAACCTCACGCGGAAGCGTTCTCGATCAACGAGTCAATTGTCCTCTGCTTTCTCGTTCCTATTGTGCGGTCAACTTACATAGCATGGACAGATGAATGCGCGTATCTCTCTTTGTGCACGTGTGAGTACACGTGTACGTGTGAACGTGTCGCACGTGGCCGGATGCACGTACCACCGGCTGGAATTATCGCGCTATTGTCCGCGTAGTTATGCGACATAATGGCGGATTTCTCGTTGCGATACGCCCGAATCGGCAAACCATGCTGTTCGTTATTACGCGCAATTTTTACGCATCGTTATCCTCCCTATTGACACTCGTTGGATTAAAATAACTACGCTGACCGACCGGAATAAAATGATGACCACGCGAAACAAAGAGGTCATTATCCATGGCTATTCGTAAGGTCGATTGCGACATTAATGACGGTAGATTAAAACTAAGCGGACACCATATTTTCAAATGATAGGAACAATAGCTAGCGCGTTTTATCAATTAATTTATGAGAACCAATAAATAAGTACTCGCTGTTTTTTAAAACGATTATAAACTTTATTGGAAAGCGATTCAAAGTTATATTTATCTTATACCGTAGTCCCTAGTATCGTTATTTGAACTATAAATTATTGAAATTTGTTGCAAAATATAAGAGCTTATTTAACAAACGCAGAGGAACGTAATTACGGTAAAATATGGTTTATTATATGATTATAATGGTAATTAAAGCCGATGCGTGTAAAATCAATTTAATCGATGGGATAATAATTAAAAAAGATGTCTCCTATACAGAGTATGGATATACTATCCGAGATTAATACTGTCCAGTGAGCGAAGAAGTTGTCGATACCGCAGTCTGACCATACTCGTTCCTCGACCACTAGCGGATTCCAATGCCCGCTACTACTGTGGAGCAACCGCATCGAGTGAACCAAGTCTACGAACACCAGTGTGCGACATAGATTTTGCCATAACCGAGATGGGAATAGATACGACCAAAGTGTAATCGTATAAGCTTCTCCTAACCGTGAAAGTTAAGGAACTCTAAATTGATTACACGCTACAATGTCAGTAGAAATGTAATGAAAATCATAACTCGTGTCGTCCCGAGCACGAAATAATTTACCGAATGCTCGTGATGTAAAATGAAAAGAAATGAGGGAAAAATATACAGGAAAATTTGTGTTAAATCTAACATATTTGACGTGCCTCAAAATTTTTGTGTTGATTTAACATAAAACGATTACATCAGAGAGTAATATAAATATTATATAAAAAATTAACATAAAATATAACACTGAATTTATGTGCACAACAAATCGTGAAAGTACATTTTTTAAATAAAATTATTATTTATAATATGTTAAATTAATTAGCATTAATATATTCTATTCATTTATACTGGAAAAATAATTTAGTTCTTTCAGCAACTATTTAGTTGAGGTATTTTTTAACAGCAACCAAATATTTCGTTTAAATAACTAAAAATTTAGTTGCTTTTGCAAAATATTTTCTCTGTTATTAAATAACAAAAATTTTGTGTATACCATTAAACAATTCAGTTCACGTAAAATTACAGTTTTGTTCGGTATTTCAACTAAATTTCTGTTGTTACAGTAAAATTTTGATTTGTAGAACAAAATTTTTTCTAGTTTATCTTAGAATTTACTTAGTATTTAAAATACATTATTTTATAATATATTTTATAATATATGTATTTTAAGTAATGATACAATTATTTATATACTTACTCATAAAGTGTATTATTTTATATTTTGAGAAATGTTGAGTATCGATTTAATACAAAATGTGCAAATAAATCACATTATGTTAAATTAATACTTGAATGAGTTAAAAATTTAACACAAAAATTTTCATGAAAATTGACAATATAAAATTTATTTTTACTACTTAGAGCGATATTCGAGAAATTTAGAATCAATCAGAAATTTTAGATATTTATTGATATATTTTGCATATTAATAGGTATTCGAAGAGTAAAACAGAAGCAATGAAACATAAACTGATTATTTCCATATAGCTAAATTAACTCGGTCGACCATAAAATCGGTCTTTGAAAGACGTACCGTTAAATCTAATACTAATTAGGTGTGAAACGCAGCAGCAATGATAGGAATGTCATAGTTTGCATATAGATATGCGTATGCATATAGAGAAATCAATAGATCCAACAAAGCAGCAAGTTACCGCCGATCGCAATTTCATTCGACGAAAATCTGTTAGCCGAAATTGCTACAAAGACACCCGTAATGGGTGCAACCACGTTATTGAAGTCCTGCGGGTGGACGGGTGGGTGTCAATCCGGTCCGGCCCAGGTATTTAGTCATCATTGCGGTTCCGACCTCATTCGACTCGCGCGACTGTCGAACGGCAGAGATTCGGCGATAACTGAGAGCGTCGGTCGTAGGAACATCGAAATCGTTCGTCCTGATGATTCACCGTAACTATCGGCAGATGGATATGGCGACCAGTTGACTATTCGCCGGTCGACGACCTCGTTTACAGCCGCTGCCGCGATATCGTTGCGGTTTCTATCGGCCACGAGCGCGTTTCCTACATCTAATAAATGATGTCAATCCCAGGGTATAGCCGATACTATGCTGGGTGCGGCGCGCTCGATAAATCATATGACCCGTTCACGATCGTATCAAGTATTTGCAATTTGCGATATCATAACCCTCCCTCCTCCGTCTGGCCGTTTAGTATGAAATTAATTCCCTACTCCCCTAGACTACAAATGATCATGTAATGACCTATTTACCCGCACTCGCGGAACGGATCGCGTGCCACGCCGTCGGTCTTTCGTTCGCGCATTTGCCGATGCATCCTGGAGCGCGTTAAAATCAGACTTACCGTTTTGCGCCCATTAACTTTTCACTTAATTCATTTAATTGACATCTTGAAAGGCGAACAGTTCTGCTCGATAATCCGGGAGATGGACGATTGATAGTTAAGAGTTTGGAAATGCCGATACAATTGCGAATCGAGAGTCTCGAGTTAAGAGAGTTGATAGACTCTCTTGAAAAGTTTCGAGTCGGGAATTTGGAACACGCGAATTTATTATATTTCCATCCAGAATCCTTCCTTTCAAAAGATATACAGGCATTGCGGGAGTTGGCGTACAATCTCTCGCGCTTTCTTTCATCGTAAACCGGCCATAACGACGACGTTTGCATCAGCGATTCTTCAGAAAATGCAATCGACGTTTCGAATACGAGATCGACAGAAGTGGAGGAAAAAAAATAGACATCGCTCACTCGCTCGCTCGCTCGCTCGCTGCTCCGTCAAGTTTTTCGCCGCATTTCCCGTCGATAAACGTTAAATGCAACCGGCTTGACGCGCATTACGGAAACGCACGTCAACCCGCCCGAACGTCAAAATCGATTCTTTCGCTCTCGCATAATGCCGCGCTTGTGCATGATCTGACAGTACTTCTCCCACTTTTTCCCATTCTCTCCGGCCGTTTGTCATATATATTTTAACACGCACACGCACATGGCAGCACTGAACGGCTGGCAAGGATTCAAACGTGTTTATTCCAAGTTTTCACCACGAGCGATTTTAACCGCGGCGAGATGACGGGAAAAATAGTGTAGCCGAGTTTGCGTGAAATCGTTGCTGCGGTATGCGCATCTATGTATGTTTGTATGTCGTGTGTGCACGCGCGGTTTGCACGCGATATTTCACGTGAAACACGAAAACGTGCTGCGGTTCGCCCCAGTTCGAAAGCAAAAGTCACGCATTTCAAGCGCTGATGGTTCTTGGATACGCGGGCACAATAGAACTGTTGTCTTTTTTTGTTCTTTTTTATTGCTATTTGCAGGGTGTTCAACCGAATTTCAAACGCCGCTATTACTGCGGATTAATACAGAGACAGTTCCCTCTTCGCTTTATTTTGCAACTTTGAAATCCGAATTGTAATGTAATTCTGAATTAAACGACTTTACGCGAACATGGCTTCTAAGCTCAACAGTTTCAGGAGTAATCGAATTTTAAGAACAAGCTGAACAAGTCTCCACGATGTATAAAACACGAAAGCAAGATGAGAAGACAAGATAATAAATGTAACTAAAATATTATTTCAGAGAATCAAATATTTATATATTTCATATAGATAATATATTTCTGAAAATTTATTTATGAAATTCCTTTAAATCTCACAGAACTGCATAATTGTTAAAAAATACATAAGATCTACAATGACGGATACAAAATTTAGATTTAATTATTGTAAAATCATTTAATATAAAGGTACATTTAATCATATTTCTATACATTTCGATCTTGAAATTTATCAATTAATGTATTAAGAAAATTAAAGTCTCTATTTTTAATGAAACATTAAATTATTATCGCTGATAATATGATTGTTTTATTAATTATTATTATTTCTTTGTCAATAAATAATTTTAGAAAAAAATATACGATTAACAAACCACTCCACTAAATAATAATAATAGCGTTGTTGAGTGCAACTTAGAATCGGATTATTGAGATAGAATGGAAAAATTTGATACACCGCAAATAGGCGATACAATTACAAGACCTAACCAAAAAAATGAAAATTAAATAACAAAAAAACAAAATTCTTACTATGAAAACTGCTGAAGATTTTTTTTTACGAAACAACGCCGATTTCCATTCGTTTCATTAACCTCTCTCGAAATGTTAAGACTGATGTAAAATTGGTGTTCTCGGTTTATTTTTGTCAGCTATCACCGTTACCGAATGACGACCATTCCTCTCGTAACTCGAAACTATTCGTATTGTCTTCGTCATTCTTGGACAATGGCGCGCTCTCTGCATCATCCCCCATTTTGATTTCCCCGGAGTCATCATCGTTTCTGTTCCCGATAGTGATCACGATTCCCGCCATAATCTTGGATCGCGTTCCGGATAGAATAAAAAGTGATTCTCTGTTATTTTTGTGACAATAAATGAAGATCACTTTTCCCTCCAACGTTTCTTTGAAGGTTTCTTCATCTGGCGAACTTTTTTTTTCTCTTCACATCTTTCTTCCTTTTCTCTCTTCTCCCCGTTTGCCTATTTGCAGAAACTTTAACTTTCACGATTTTGAACTCCGATGAATAACTTAATTTCCGATTTTCTAAAAACGCCTTCCTCGGCGTGACTTTAGCAGGGAGTCCTTCGCCGGCACGATGGATGATCAAAGAAGAAGAATGTTTTTGGTGCTCTTTATATCGGATTAAAGACGTTACTTGGGAGTTGTATTTATTCTTCGTCGGTGATCAAAGGAATTCATCGGCGGAACTCGCAGAATTTTCATAACTCCATTTATATGATAGGAATAACTAAAGCAGGTTCATGAACGTTGCATCTTTATTTTAATGCATTCAGAAACGTTTTTATTTACTCATACTTTCTTCTATAAGTAGTTTCTTTCCTTTTCTCAGAATAAATAATAACGGAAAATACTGGAAATCTAATTATATTACTAATAATTTTTTTACTAATTTTTTTTATGTATAACGCTGTGACATCAAAGAAAGCTTGTTATATCAGAGATTATCAATCATAAACATTGATATTTGTCACAGATCGTTTTTACTGAAAATGTAATGAATTAATTTCTTAGAAAAAATAAATATAAATATTTCTTTAAAATATCTACATTGTAAAAAATAAAATGTTAACTTTAACTTTTAACTTAAAGACGTATAGTCGTCTTTTATAAATTAAAATTAACATTTTATTTTTTACGGTGTGTATTCACATATGCGGTTTAAATTTATAATATTTTTGTCACGGGAAAACATTACATCAAATTATTTTGTATTTTTCTTGTTGTAATAATTAGCAGGACAGTGCATAATTTGAATCGGTAGCCGGATGGCAAAAACGGTAACATCGTTGCCATAGCAACTGAACGTCGGCTTGGATTCAACGCCGCTTCTTGCGATAAATTTCTCCCCGTTGGGTATAAACGCGAGCGCGTAGCTCGCATGCAGATATGAATTTTTCTACCGCGGGTCACATATAGTTTGCAGGTAATTAATTAGCGAATACCATCGCGCACTATTCTCTTACGCACTGCTTGCGCATTTGTCATCTCGCTCTTTCTCTCTTTCGGTTTCGTCTCTCTCGCCCTTATACACTATGTCTCTTGTATTCTGCAAAACGGAAACTTTTCTCTCGGTAACTCATTAATTTGATGTTGCTTTGGAAAGAGAAAGAGACAGAAAGAAAGAGAAAGAAAGAGAAACAGGAGAAGTTTCCGTTTCAGCACTCGTATGTCTCTAGGTGAAATTTTGTGATATGAAATTTCTCTTGACCGATGTCGGCGAAGAATTCTTTTCTCGAGATATAGTAATGAACAAATTGTATCAGCTTTCCGTTAAAAATAAAGAAATCTGGGAAATATCTTTCTAACCGGAAATTATAAGGGCATCGGTATGAATCCAATGTTGCTAAATTTTAACACATAGGCATAGTTAAATTTATCTTAATATTTTAAGCTATATACAATAATTCACTATAATTTTTTAAATAACTTTTTTAATAAAGAATATCGAAATAAATCGCGCGAATTATTGGCAATTTTCTGCATAGATACTATGATTTTATTTATTACAATTAAAAATTACATACATATATACATATATAACGTTTTACCTGTGTACTGGATAATGTATAATAAGAGCGAAGTTGTTTTTGCAGAAAGAAAATGTCGGAAGAACCGCAAATGTTCTCTTATCAATGAACGTTCTCTGCAAACTTTCACAACGATGTCAGTTTAATTACATTTACATATAAATTACCTTATTGCAGTAGTCTTACGAGAAAAGCACCGTTAGATAATAATAAACCATTCCTATTTACGTGACTTAGCGTTACTTTTTCGTAAAAACTACGATTGAAAAAGCATTATTAAATGTATTGTATTGTTAATGTTACAAAATATTTTGATGAACAACAAAAGATATATATATATTCTGATATATATTCTGATAATATATATTCTGATTAATTTTCATCAAATTTTTTTTCTGAACTTTAAAAGAACTAATATTTTAACTCTTGATAAGTTACATTTCTAAGACTAACCGAGAAAAAAGAGATTTGTTAAATCTGTATATAATGCCGACATTTTTGCCTTGCGTGTTTTGCTGTGCATGTTTCCTTCGCGCGAAATTTGCAATTTGGAAATGCAGTTTGCCAAGTAATTCGTTTATTTCGTTTATCTTCTTAACTGGGTCTTAACGCGAGTGAGCGCGCCAGTTTAAAAGAAACGTGAGAAATGTAATATAAATGTCCCGCGGGATATGTAATCTTCTTATTGTCAGATTAGCCATCAAATATCACGTTAAGTTTACGAGGTAAATTAAACTCGATTTCTTTACCGTGCGACATGGAAACTTGGCGTGCCTTGTAAAACTGTGATTTTGCATGCAGATACGAGGATTCTTCTTTCAGTTGCAATATTTATTCCCCTTGTTCTTTCTTGCTTATCTTTAGAGTGAAAATACGTGTCACTTTTTTCATATTAAATGCACAAAGAACAAAGAAGTGCGAAGAAGAAAACCACGATTCGCAGCAGTTATGAGCAGTAAGTGGAATTATTTAGGCTCTTTGCTTTTACATTCCTTTCTCATCGTTATCATTTTTACTTATCTAATGTATTAAAAAAAATAATAGCGGAAAAAAAGAAGAAATAGATTTATGGAATTACTGCATATACGAGGCTCTCCTTAATTTTATATTCTCTTTCTATGCTCCTAGCAACTCCGCTGCTTATGAAGTAGGAGGATAATGCACATCGTACATTCTGGTTGCTGTCTTCCACCTTAATATAATAATTCTGACTCCCATTCGGTGCGTTCCCGGACCGACGTCGTAAATAGACTCACCAATTGTCTGGTGCGATTGCCGCCGCAATCTTAGTTGGAATTCGATTCGAACATCCATTCGGCATTCCCCGACGCGATAGAATTATGTTCCATGTTCGTCGAACATCGTTGTCGCACATACAATTTCTGCACCTGCCTTAGCCTCAATCATAGCGGAAATTTCTTTTTATAACTTTTCACAATTCGTTTCTGCATTTATCATTTGCTTCTCCAATTTCTCGGTCAATTTACGCGAACGTCATTCATCTGACTTTTTTAAAAATATGTTGCATTATTCCGTAGATCTAATAAAAAGAAATAAACGATTGCATATTCCTTTGTTAGTTTGAAGTTGTTACTATCGATTTGGAAAGAGTGAGGAAGTTTAAAGCAAATTATTTTCTCTCTCTCTTTCTCACTCTCGCTCTCTCTTTCTCTTTCTCTAAATTATTGAATTATTGAAGAAAGATGCTGATATATTCAATTCTTTTTAAGAAAAAATAGGGCGGTATTCATAATACATTCTTATTTTAAGTAATTATGTCTTAAAATGCCAATGCGGTTCTTTGATTAGTTCATGACATCTTAAGACTGTACTTAAAACGGTCTTAAATATAAGATCCGATTATGAATACCGGCCATAGATGTTAAAATCAGAGAATGCGCTGTCTGTACCTATATATTATATCTATGGATCTTTTATTATTTTTTATTTTACTAAGAGAATATAGAAAACATTTTAAAATTTAAATTAAATTCATGCTTTTTAGCATCTATTCATCTTAATCGTAAAAAGGTGCAGTGAAACGAATTTTAAATTGTAAGGAACCGAAAATCGCGTTGCAAAGATGAGGAAGATAGAGAAAGATAGATGTACATCATAATTTATTGATTTCTGAATGAATGAATGAAACGTATATAAACAGTGACGTCTTACTTGAACTTACTTAAACAATTGGCACACTTCTCACGAATAAGCAATCCACCTCTAAGACAAACAGCCATCAGACTAAATAATATTCATGAGTGACTATCCTACGCCGAATTAACCCGAATAAGACGGTAAATGTTGACCGTCGAGGAAACTGTCGTACTCTCCATCGTGGTAGCAATGGAAACAGCCAGCGCTAGTCAGACTCATCAAGCGCTCGAGCTAGCGCGCCGTTCCCTTCGGAGAGAAATCAATTTTCAATTCACTTGCAACATTATTCGACGTGATTCGACGTGAAATTCAACTGTAGCGAATCGTCGACGTACGATGCTTACTCAACCGTGACTTTCGAGGTATCCCTTTCGACGGGATTCCTTTAAGCAAGAACCGATTTGGCACGACCGATGAGAGCTCAGTTCGCGGATAGTCGATACAGGGCCGATCATCCGTCTTTCGGGATTGCCTGGAACGAGTGCATTGTGAAATTCTCCCGATCATCCTCCATCTTTCCTCACCGCAGCATCAACGGCAGCAACGTGCTCCTTTGTCACCAATACTCTTCTCCAACATCGTTCCCTTCCGTTTCGTCCTATCATATCGTTCCCTTTTGTTCCGCGCTGGCTGCGCTCGCAGATTCTTTCATATCGCAGCGAGTTCGCCGTGCAGAAGGAAATTAAATCGACGTTGATGGTGTTTGCTGTTTCGCAGTATTGTGAGCGAACACCCCCGTTCGTAAATACAGCTCTCCCCGGTCTTTTGAGCGCATCGCGATTGTATAGCGTCTCCATGGTAATTACAATGTTTCGTGTTCAGTGAAATAATAAACTACTGCCTTAGGGCTAAAGGTATAAAACTCACAAATTGACATAAATGCTGTATATCTAACGAAAACTAAATTAAAAAATAGTTTTATTGAAAAATAATATTTATTTTTATAACGATTTTAATACTTTGTCAGTTTTTCCTTGGATTTTATTGTCACTTTTTTTCTAAAAAATACAATAAAGTGAGGATATTTTATATCTGTGCCTAAGGCTGCAGTAAAATAATATTTTTGTTTTTACAAACAAATGCTTTTCATAACAATTGCCAAATTTGCGAATTGTTTCTGAATTTAGAAACGATTTCTTCTTGACAAATATATTTAATCGGACAATTGAATATCTGTTAAATCGATCGTTTTGATTTCTGGAAGGCTATATAAATCTCCTGAATATTTACACTGAATATATATTTACATGTATTGGATTTATTTTATGGGCATAGAATCCGTTCACAGGTTGTCGCGATGTGATTGCGTAAAGTGCGAAATACAAGGGACTCCACCCTTTCAGCGCGATCGATCGTTCGCTCGGCTTTCGAGCGAACTTTTCCAGCGATCGCGATCGGAGGACAATCGAAAGCTATTGGAAACCAAACCGATTCTCGATGTTCTGCTCGAATATCGGCTGACGCGGTATCTGGTGCCTGCGCGTTACGATTTAATGCGCAGACTGGAGGCATAACGGGGAACATCGTGAAACGGCCGCCATTTGCGGCTGTGTAATCGGATATTATATTCGTCGATCGGATTTGATATCTCTGTCCCATTATGCCGCGGCATGAATTCCATTTGGAAGAATAATGACAGAACGCAGTGATATTTGAATAGAGGGATAACTGTGGCGACAGGTCGACACTGCTACGAAAGGTTGGTCGGTAAAGTGCGAGGACTGTGGCAGAGATATGGCGAAATTGAAAACGGAAAAGGGTTGAAAATGCACGGAATCTTTCTATAGGTATTTTGAGACATAAAATCGGTGGATATAAAGAATCGCGCGATGATATCGCGTCTGAAAATATTCAAGTTTGATTGAAGTCGTTGTGTTGAGATCGGCAAAGCTCGCTTTGTAACTAAATGTCAGCAATCACGTCCGATGTGGATATGCCGTGGGCAGAACGTAACGTTACAAAGCTGTTCTTTTTCACAAAAAATTTATTGTTTTGTTTCAATAAATGGTAGAGCGATATATGTTCGCTGATATTATAAATATTATATTAGATATTATATTAGATATTGATCTAGATATTATATTGATCAAAATAGATTAATGAATAAGCTTCAGAAACTGAAATTTCGAAATGCATCATAATGCATAATAATTCACTAATATAGAAATAATATAATTTTAAATGTTAAAATTTCTAATAAGAGTAAGGGAAGCACATAAAATACATCTTTATATGCTTTTATAAAAGCAAAATATTTAATAACGAAAGCTGATAAATAATAGAAATAGATTTTTTTATATATACTCCTGGAAAGAATAGTCTTCTTGAGATATCCAAAAAATTCAGCTAGATATAAATCTGAAAATAATTTGTTGAAATTATTGAACTAATTATGTTGACCGTTTAAACTGTTTCTTAAAATGTTAAAATTCTATGTAGCATCATGCTAGTTTCCTACATAATTATTCTGAAGGTCGAGCAAAATTATTTTCAGATTTGTATCGATCTAAATTTGTATATATCTCAACAAAATTATTCCTTATACAAATATATTTCTAACATATAATTCCGTAATTAATTTTCATTATTTCGATTTTCATGGCAATGATTTTTAACAGCACTTTTCTAGTTAACGATGAAGTGCGATCGCATTATCAAATGACTTAAATAGTTTCCACGATCCCCCCCTGAGATTGCTTGGTACATATTTTATCGTGGATTTATCGAGGGATTTATTTAATGCTTCACTTGCTCGCGCGGTGTAATCTGCATAAGAGAAACCTGCGGCCGTGGCAATGCTCGTCTCCGACTTGCACATCCGCCGCAATTAAAAATCATTTTATCATCGTCGTCCGGGCTTCCGCGGCTAATGCGAAACGTAACGAGGTTCCCGAGAAAATCACATTTCTTTCGAGTGAAAACACGCACAAGCATAGATTTCATGAACAACGAAAGAAATCGGCAAGATGATCTCGTTTTATTCTATGTCGCTGTCGTTTCGCGATATATTAATTCTCCAGATTTTTATTTAGGTATCTTTCGAAAGGTAAAATAGTGAATAAAATTGACATATTATTACACAGCAAAGCGAATGGAATAATAGCGCGTGAAAAATAAGATTTATATAGAGATCAAAAAATTTTATAAAGGCAAGAGCGTAAATATAGAATTTTAATATAAAAATAGTACTCATAAAATACTTTTAAAAGTTGCAAAATGCAAAATAAATTAATGATTTAATCAAATCCTTATTTACGAAAAACATATCAAAAGATACATTAAAAGATTCATCTAAATTTCAAAAAAAATTTGATTTAATTATATTTAATTTGATATATATTTCTTATTAAGTTAAATTTAACTATCGAGTTTTCTTCTCAAATTTAGATAAATCTTTATTAAAAAATATGATTAAAAAAAAACGATCATGAAGAATGTTTTCTGAGTTCATTCACATCTTTCGAAAAATGATCATTCGTAATATTTGCCCTAAATCTGATAGGAATTTAGGGATATGCATACTCCTACATTAAAAATAATTTTATCATCGTCATCGCCGTGACAGCGCAGCGCGCAATGAAATTAGTGAGGGAAAATCATATTTTCTTGTCAGTAAAAGGGGTATGAGATCAATATCGCAGTGAGCTATAAAAGGGCTAAGGCGAAAGCTGCGAAGAATGGTCAGCGAAGGAAGGTAACGGAAGGAAGAATCTGCGAAGAAAAGGGAAGGGAACGTGCTGTCGCAGTGGCGATGCCGTCTGCAATTACAATGCCTTAATTTTATGCGCAAAGTTAAGCTCCTTTTAAGAGTCCCGAGAGTGGTTAAGTCCCCCTTACGACTCACCCTCCACCGCGCAACATTCGTTTCACCAACGCCGCCCGTATTCATGGAAGGACCTTCTTTTAGACCGGTGGTGCCGGCGCAGCTTTCGGGCAAGACCCAGCGATTATTTTAATTTGTTTAGGGGCCATCTGCCACCTTCATTCCATTTTCTATCTGCCTTTTTATTCTATCTTAGTTCTTTTTTTTCTTTGCTTTCGATCCTTCTTACCACTCGTCCTCATTTACGGATTAAAGTTCCGCTATCTAATCTTACCAAGCTAAAATTAGTTGTATTATTACAATGCCTATGTAAAAGATGATGATAAAATAAAGGTCATATTAAAATTAAATAAAATATTAAACATTGATATTATTTTATCAAATATATAAAGTTTTAACAGATGTTAAAATTGTATGAGTAGGTCCTAAAAAAATTTTAGTAGCGTTTCTCTAATTATTCATTACGAATTTATATTTTTCTTTTAGTAAAAAACGATGCCTTGATGTACATATAGAAAAAGGATTTTAAAAAACTGGTCATTTTAATTTTAATATTTTTTACATGTTAAAATTACTTATTTTTTGAAAAATTAAAATAGAAATTAAAAATGTCACTTACATTTTACAAAATGTAACAAATATATTATAAACAAAATATGTGTATATAAAACCATTTGGCATCTTTTAGCATTTTTATATTAATTTCTAGGAATAATTAATATTTTAACAGCGAGTGCAATAAAATAATTAATACATAACTATATGGAAAAAGATTTCCATTGAAGCGCGATAGACGTCCTCTAATAGAATTCATAATATAGTTTTGTGACGATCTAGACATGTGAAAAAATTTTCCGTCAAAGTGACAGAATTTACACAATCGTGACGTGTTTTATTGCTTGCAATTGCTATTTCCGACGGCACTAATGAATCGTTGACAGTATTAATTAAAATTTCACCGAATGATAATTATTTGAAAAATACCTGTGACACGTTCTGAAACGCGACAACATTCCGAGAATTACAATCATAATTATTTATATATTAATTTTCATTAATCAGTAAAATTTCCGCGACATATTAATTTATACACATACATTTCTCGCTTAAAAAGTGCATTCTCCGCTTTACAACACTATACGATTTATAATTGTATATATTTACACACATACATTTACACATATATTTTATATGTAATAAATCCGTGCAGATTGTAACGTTTTTCTTCAACTTTTCATTTCGCATGATAAATTTGTTCGTCAAATAAATTTCGTTTTTATCATCGAATGTCACGTTATACATTGTTTCCTGTAATTTTATCTCTTTAAATGCATAGTTTATAATTTATTTCTGCTTTTACGTATTGAAATATAAACGTATATTTATATACATTTTATGAGTTGAAAAAACTTTAACGGAATAAAATGTATAAATGAATTATTATTATTATTATTATTATTATTATCTCGTAAAATGTTTGGCATTTCGTATTTGTAGAATTATGAAGTGATAGCCAATAAAATAAAATTTAATTAATATAAACTTTAATATAAACAACACTCTTTAAAAATTAAATTTGTTTAATCGTGGAAAATGAAATTATTAACTTAAACAATATATGCGAAATCTGTATGTACGCGAAGTCTGTAATTTTTATTCGCAAATTCATATATATCTAATTTTATATAAAATTTTATATAAAATAATTTTCAGATCTGAAACAATTCGTAATTTTTTCAAATTGAATACGTATACTAGATATAATATTATTGTACAAGATACAATATAAATATACACACAAGATATAATAATTGTTAAAAATACAAACTTTTTACAAAAGTAATATTATGCATAGGTAGAGCATAACACACGTTTTAATCAGAGCGAAATGATTGGATACAGCTGTATGTGGTGCCACGCTTTTCAACGTCGTTCCACTAGCAGCGTTCGCCTTCATGCTTAATTATCCACGCGACACAACGTGGCCGACTTTTGCAAATAAAATTTTCCGCGAGGGATTTACTCGCTCGGCCTCGGAGAGCAGCCGTCCATTGCAATTAGACCTTTTTGCCGTCGACGTGTGTTCGCGGACCCTTTAAATTTCACGTAGACTGCGTAAATCACAAAGGTTAGCTCGACAGGCGGGTTAACGCTATGAGCCGCACCGTGTCGCGCTGTTAAATTTGCGGGTTGCTTCCGCTCGAGTCATCGTGCTCATTAAAAACCGATCCAATTTGTCTTAGCAACCGTGAGATTTCAGTGACAGCAACCCCGAAACTTGGGTGTCGTTCTCGACGCTGCGGGCGCGATCGACGGCGCGAGCTTGGGTCTTATTGTGCCAACTTCGCCCGTCGCAACTCCGTTGCTCGATTAGACTTACGAACTTACGTTCAAGCATCCTCGATAATAATTGAAGGCACGTACAAGAAGCAAGGTGCACCTGTGTCATAAATTGACTCTAAGGAGTAACAGACAATGTTGATGAATAAGAAAAGATATTTTGTATACATAATAAGCGGAAGCGAGCACATTTGGAGAAACAATTTGGAGATGCATTCCTATATATTTGAAAGTGCTGAGAATCGGCATTCTCTACATTTCTGAAACATTCTGAAATTTATGCGGTACTCTTTTACGACAAAAGAATAGAGCACGGCGGATTTTAAATAAATTGGAGAGATAAATTAGATTATATACACCACGGTCTCCGTATTTGTAGATTACCCGTTAGATCATAACGAACAATATAGCGCGCACGGGGTTGCCTCTTCTTTCAGCAAGACCTAATACCGTCTCCGGAAAGCTCTGACCTGGGAAGTAAAGGGTTATCTGACTCTCTCGGTCGAGTGCACTTCTCTCAGTCTGTATTGGATCTTCTTGAGCCCGGGCGATTTCGAGAGGGATAGGCGAAGAGCTTCACCTCTCGCAGGGTTCTCCTCGACTATGACGAATTGCGAAAGTTTGGTGAAAAATTGGCCGAAGCCAGATAAGAGTGGCCGGGGGTGTATAATGCGTCGTACTTTGGTCGTTGGCCATTCGTTCTTCCATTTACTTTCATCTTGTTAGCCAACTTAACCCGCATTATTTAGCCCACTCTCGGTCTGTTCCTCCGTTTGTTGTTCTTCTTAATTTTTTTTCTCGAGCCGCGCAAGGAAAAGATTTTAAAATAACTCTGTGTCCCGAGGAGTAAAGTTTCTGTCGAGCTGACAAATGCGAGTATCGTGCGATGGACGGCGTCGCGAACTACGCGACTTGGCGCCGCGATTTGCGACACGCGAAACTGTGGTATTTAACTCCGTGAACGGACATATTTCGCGGTGGTAATCCCGTGATTTGTATGCACGGCCCGAGGACACTCCGCGAAGCTCGCCGAGCACAGACGAGGTATATCAGTCGCAAACAGACTTCTCACTGTAAATGCAACGTGCAATGGACTCACGATAACAACTCACTTTGAAATCTTTTGCGTTATATTAAATCAGCGGCATAAATTCTATTCTGTATTACTTATACGCTTTTCTTATGAAGTTGGTATGCTTGATTCTACAATTAATATATGAGATATAGATCAATCTGTTTTTTTTTTCAGTTCCGCGTTTTTTCACAAGCTGCTCTGGATTAAGAATGTTATTTGAGATTTAATAAAAACTTGTAAGCCAATTTTGAGACCACAGGGTGACAAAAAAAATTTAATCACAAAGTTTTGTGTCTATCAAATCTTTTGTAATGTATATTTATGTAAACAAGCTTTGAACTATCAGAGTTATATCTTATTAATTATCTTATTAATTATCTTATTAATTAAATATAAAAAATAATCAATTTCGAAGATAGCTACTTTTAATTTTGATATAAGCGCTTCAGAAACGCATCTTCATGGCCGCGCATCTTTTTATAGATAAACTTTTCCAGACAATTAAAGAGTGGCCCTTAGTTCCCTAACTGACAAAAGCTTTTGATGCAAAATCTTTACATTTAATAAGATGTAATTAACATTCTTAGTGTTTATTTTTTTGTTACATCTAGAGCAAGCTGATGATATTTCTCGTTATTTTAATGTCAAAATGACATTAAATTTAATATTGGGAGTACAAATTAGTTCGGTCCGTTTCCCTAAAGATATCCAGCTGTTGTGAATGGTTCATAGTGACAGCTGATTTTGGCGGTTTCAGAGAGGTTAAACATTTGCTAATAATATTCAGTTTATATCGCTTTGAGTTTCATACAAAA
>Ga0157364_1000282_pt1 | contig 30460 bp, 14 predicted proteins | sample AttsexASBM2_FD_111476 | JGI IMG/M metagenome (GOLD analysis project Ga0157364, IMG submission 111476) | Fungus gardens microbial communities from leaf cutter ant in Ribeirão Preto, State of São Paulo, Brazil - Atta sexdens ASBM2 | ecosystem: Host-associated > Fungi > Mycelium > Unclassified ...
AATTCCCCTTATACCTATAGTCGGGAATTCGAAGTTGACCGGCTTTGCAACATGGAGAAGTGGGGATGATTCCCACCGCTGCGAATCGAATTTTGATCCGAACAAGCTGATTTTTCCAAGTTCAGGTGTTATGGAAAGATCAATACTGTGAGTATCCATGCAAGAGAGAAGTTTTATGTATTTATTTTATTCCAAAATGCCTCATTACGGGAACAACATAGTAGTGTATAATATATACTCAACCCAAAATTCGACTGCTTATAATTTTCATAAAAAACCAACATATTCTAGAAATTTTTTTTTTAATCGAAACGCTAGACATTAAAGAATGTAACAAGCAAATGTATCTTTAGTTATAAGCAATGGAAAAGCAATAAAAAAGTATTGAAAAAAATCAATATATATATCATCAAAAGGATTAACTTGATATAGTCACTAGGTTTACTGCAAGAAGTCTGTTTAAAATTGGACATAGAATTAATTAATAATTTCAAGTTCATAAATATTACATACCGGATATGTCTTGAGTGTCATATCTCGTCATGATTATATGGCAAAGCAGGAAATACTTTAATTTATGACAATTTTATCGTTTTCTGTCGATTGAGAAAACTTTGAATATAGAATAAGAATTGCCTATTTCGAAAATATCAAGACTGATCTCGGAAATATTATGATCATTAAAATGACACGCTGCAATTTTGGACAGGATTTTCGACGTCGTACTCGCGTCACTTCCAAAATACGTCGCGCGGAAACGATATTTCTTCGACGGCGAAATTGAAGCGTGCATCCTATTAGACGGTAGGGACGGTCGATTATATGCATCGGCGCTTTCAAATTCCTCGAATGATTTTTCCGTGGAGTTGACTCTCAGCAGTCACCCTCTCTCGTGTCGGCGTTCTTCAGCCTCCTGCTCTTTTTTTTCTCATCTTCGTCCTGTCCATAATTGATTCTCAAGCTCGGCATGCCGCTTCTTCGACGAGTTTTTCAAGATGCAACGGTGCAGAAGCGACGAGAAATCGACGGACGCGATATCAGTTTCGTCCACACTTTGCACTCTCCCATCCTCGCGACCGATTCTATCCCATTTCATCCCTTCCCTTTTCGTTATATTATTTTTTTTATCACTTCTCCCGGGCAAATCCTTTTTGCGCGCTACATTTGCTAATAACGAACGATAAATTCGCTTTACGACTGCACTGGCGAGATAGGACGGAAGTGAATTCGCGCTACAGGAAGTGCACCCTGGGACACGATGCATCCTGCCTCCTTCTCCCCGCAGAACTCTCGTTTCCCTCGTCCAGAGCTTCAAAATAAATCGGCACGCATTTCACCGTAATTTAATTTGCTGTTTTTCATGCCTGTTCTAAGCGAATTAAAACGATGAAATAACGGAGTTTCTTCCAGAAACATATTTAGAAGGACGAAACAGTATTTCTACACAATTATTGCAAGAATAGCGATCGAAACATGACTGATACTTTCTTCTGCGATATTAATTTATTGATAAGTTGATGACGGAATAATGTACTCTTGGTCAAAAATTAGTCACCATGTTGTTAATCATTATTCGAAGTTTTAATTAAAAAATTTATAGCATTTGTAAATTGTTTTTTGTTTCAAGAACTCTTTAAATTTTTAATGCTGGTAATGAGTAATAATACAGATAAAAGAATTTCCAATAAATGAAATAAATATAGACATTTAATATTTTTGGCTAAGGCTGTAGGTAGTTACTAAAAATAACTTTTTTAACAAATGATTAAAGTATTCGCGAAATATTTCTTTTTCAACTAAAATATTATTCACGATTGCTTTTTAAAGTACGATTCGATTGTTTTCAAAATCTCACTAAGTACAAAATGTATTCAATTATTAAATTATTGCTTCGATAAAAACAATATTTTTCAAGAAGAAGGATCTGTTTACGGGCTGTTTACGTCGAATAGCGCAAAAGCGATCTTTGTTTGGAGCAAATTCTATAAGAAAAAGAAACCGTATAATCTACACACACTGCCGCGGCTTTGCCACGCGAGAAACTACTTGGAGCCAAGTTCTTCGTTGTGGTTCTTTGCCGAAACTTCATCGGCGAAATATAGCGCCGTCGAAAGCGCCAAAGAAATTGCACGCGATGCGAAGTCCGACGGCCGTCGTAGCGATCGTCCGTGAAGCTCGAAAAAAGCTAGAAGCATCATATTAAGCTTAAAGCGAGCAGTTCTCATGTACGGCTTTAGAATTAAATAACTAAAAGGATATTACATAAGAGATATATATTTTGTTCAAGAATAAGTTTTTTTTATCAATTATTTATTTATAGATTTATGTATAAAAAATATTATTTATTTGCATCTCTTCAAAATTTCTGGCAGTATTCCCAGCTTCGCAGTCGTTCATTATTCGAGAACTACTCGACTGTATTTTATTACACGAACATCTAAATAAATTTGATTATCTTCGTGTTGGCTCACAATTACATAAAACTTATTGTAAATAGGAGTAATAAAGATTTTACAATCATTTATATACAATTAAAAGATAAACTATGAATCTGAACGCATCATGTAGACTTTGCAATGAGGTGTCATTTCTATTTCGTTAATATCCCCGAGGATTTTACATCTTTTCATTGCTATTTCTTTCAGGAATTTTTTTTCTTCTGTTTTGCACTTCATATTCCAGCAAATCCCTCCCCTCTTTTATTGTTTTAACTCACATGCTTCTTTCTCCGCTTCTGAGAGAGAGAAAGAGAGAGAGAGAGAGAGAGAGAGAGAATGGCCGAGACAGCGAAGAAAGACTCTAGCACTAGGTTAAGTAAGAACGTTTAAATTCAAACAGCCGTGACGGAGGTGTTCAAGATTAAGGGTAGATGTCTCAGCTTGGAGGAAAAAAAAGGATCGCGAGACTAGACGATCCTTTTTTTTTCCTTCAGGCTGAGAAGCGGGGAATTCCTGGTCGGCTTTATAAATCTTTCGCGCTCTCGAGCCAAGAAACGCGAGGAAGCGGAAAAGGCTTGCGAGATGAAGCTGAGCGATGGAAGAGGGTTTGGGCAGGGAGGCGCGAGCAGTCGGGGCCAAATTGAAATAAACTTACGAGGTTTCTGGAAGGACCAGCGAATAATTTAGACTCTGGCTGCGAAGAGTTGGAAGTTGAGCCAATAAATGTCAGCTTCATAATTCCGTCGGCCATAATGGATACAAGCAATTTTCCTGTCCATATAGACTTTCCTGCTTTTCATCCCTTATCGACACATTGCCATCATCTCGCGCGCAACGGATCAAAGAAACATGATTAGGACCTCTCCCCCCCCTCCTCTCTCTCTCTCTCTCTCTCTCTCTCTCTCGTTTTTGCTCTTTTCATTTTGGAACATTGGCCGAAATAATTATAAAATTTAATGAATAAACTTTCTAATAAACAAAAGGAAAGATATTTCTAGAAAAATATTTAAAAACGGTTGTTTTTAATAACTAAATACTGGAACAACTTAATTTCTTGCAATAAAAATATATTTAATTGTCTAGTTTTATTTTTTAATTATTCAAAAATCACGAATTTCGGAGAATTTCAGAATTGTAAATCCTGTTTCTTGTTTGCATTCGTTTCTCGTTCACATTCTCTTTCTCACTGAACACGATTGTTCCTGCATTCTTCGCGACGAGTGCAGTCGAATGCATTGGAGAAGTAGACGAATGAGAGGGATAGGGTAAGATTGCAAGTGTTCTAAGGAACGCTATCAGAGATTATTGGCTTTTATCGGAGTTTGTGGCACGAGCCAAGATACGTTCCTGTCCTTCATTGTATTTGCGTCCCATTTGGCAGCGCGTTTTCAATTCGACCCGGCCATGCATTTCGCGGATTCTCGATCGCGTTGTACCATTTCCAGAGGTTGATTGTCTCTTCTCCGGATGGCACCATCGCGATTTTCCGTCGATTTCGGGTCACAGAATCGGGGACGCCGGAAATATAATGCATCGCGCTCGCTCCGTTTGATCGAACTCGACGCTCGGCACAGTTTCTCGGGAAAATTAAATAACGATAACATCTAGAAAGTTTATGGAAACAAAAATGGTAATACGAGGAAAGAAACTATGCATAATGTTAGTTATTAATGTTAGTTATTAATGTAAATTTTTTTTTATTGTAACGTAGTAAGTCATAGAATATAGATTAGGTTTTTGAAGAACCAATTGCATTAATATCTTTACACTGAAAGAAATGTTTAGTATGAATAATCATTATTTTATTGATATGTGAAATTTTACATTTTTGAAGTGAACTCACTTCAAGAAAGGAGTAAAATTTCTTTCCTTTGAAATGAATTACTTCATTTTCCGAAAAAGGAATGAAAATCTGCCACTCTTATTCAAGAATCAAGAATACAAATTTTTCACTCTTTCATTAGTGGCATTTTAACTCTTTTGGAGTGAGACTTTGAGAAATTTAGAGAGCATTTGATCGAATCGAAACAAATATCAGTATACTTCCCATTAATTGAACTTTTATGTTTATTTCCCGTTTTTTATGCACTCCATTCACACACATTTCGTTTTTTGCAATGCATGCTCTAATCGTATACGGGACATAAAGATCCACATCTCGGAACTGCTATCGTACGCGCGCCATTTAACGCTCATCGTTTATAGTAATTCACACGAGATCGAGCGGTCGATTACTTGAAGTGGTTAACGATATTTTCGCTGGAATTATTGTCATCTTTTAACATAGGAAATATCACGAACGCAAGTGAATTGTTCTGCTTTCACCGCGGCGTATTAAACATCGGGATGATCCCGCGTCGTCATTGGCGGATTGGATTTATTTCGCCGTCGGGCAACGAGCGATTAATAGCGGGCGCAGCACTTTTCGCTGTTAAACGCGTTCGAGCGCTCGCCATATTTCTCATTATTCCCATATATCCAAGGCAAAACAGCCGGTCGAGTGTCGAGCGAGTGATGGATATTCGATTAATTACAGCCGTCATCCCCTATCGCGCGATACTCACCCCTTTTCCCGTCGCCTTTTTCTCTATGACGCACGAGCACCGCTGATAAAATAGCGAGCTATTTGCGGTCGCTCTTTTCGTTCGGAAACGAAAAAACGACGAGGAAAAAAGGAAATTAACCCACGCATTGGTGCTGCGCCGCGCCGCGCCGCGTCGATCGAGCAAAAATGTTGCGCCACGGCCGTAGGGGTGCGCGAACCACCGTTGAAATTAATGGACACTCGATCGCCTGGCGATCTCTACATCGTGGCCGAGCGTGATCGATAAACGATTGCTAAGCTGATTCTCTTGAGTGGCTTTTCTTGGCAACCTCTCTTGGCGCCGCTTGACACGGCGATTAGATTTTTTTTTCTTTATTTATAGTAAGTGATAAAACCCGCGTTTAGAACTGACAAAAATAGCACATCTCATACTTTTGTGTACCTCTTTTAAATTTTGCTAAAGGAAAAGGAGAAATCAAGCTGAAACTAAAATTGATCGTTAAATATACATATATACATATATTATCTACATTCATTATTCTTTTCCAAATTTCCACTATTTACACCGAAAAAAATTTACTAAATCTTAATACATATTTCTTCGAACAACATTAAATAAAATATTTACAGTAAGTAAATATTTACTCAATAAAAAATGCTAATTAAATCAAATTGGTTTTGTATCAAATAAATATATGTTTACATACATTTAATAAATATTTACTTAGAACTATTCAAATAAATATTTATTAAAATTTAATATTTCTTTCAGTATATCGATGCGCGCAAAAACAATTTACCAATAGTAAGTAATAAGACGTACGTTTAGAATTAACAGAAATAGTTCTTTCTGTACCGTCTTGTATTCTTTGTAAATCCTTCCAAATTTTATTAAAGAAAAGTCCAAAGAGAAATCGAAAACCAAAACTAAAATTGATCAAATATACATGTATCAAATATACATATATAACATTATATATTATATATTATGTAGTATATTATACATATATAACATATATAACATGACGTAATCTACGTTCATTATATACCCTTTTCCAAATCTCCACTGTTTATCAATGCGCGCAAAAACAATTTTCGCTTCGAGAGCCGAGACAAATGAAACATCCGATATATCAGTACACATGCAACGCGCCACGTTGCGTTGTCGAGAGCCAAAATATCGAGCCTCTCACACGGCCTCGCACAATTCCATATTAGCGGAACAAATTATCAGCCGTTTAAATATGCGAAATATATTGAACAACGCGAGCTCGCGCGTGGCTGGATATAATTAATAGGAATATTATTTACCGCCAACGATGCTTTGTTAATGCTAATTATATCCCAACAAGCATCCCCTCTTCCACACCATTTCTTTCACCGTTTCTCTCTCTCTCTCTCTCTCTCTCGCTCTCTCTCTCTCTGTCTCTTCTTCCCCTTCTCTCTATCTCTCTTTCTCTTTCTTCCGTTCGTCAGTCTCTCATCTTGTCGTCACGATCGAGTGAGCAACTAGGATAGTCAACAGAGAGTCCAGAGCAAGCGCCATCAGATATTATAACGCAAACGTTTACCTCCCAGATTATTAATAATCCACGCTATCGCATCGATGTGATATGCCTTTCGAATTTCTCCCATCTCGTTTCCGCGTGAAGATTTGCATAATTGTATTATCATAAATCACGTGAAAATTAACAATCGGTTCGTGATTCTCATAAGACGTTTAATAAAACGATTATGAATATTACCGGAAATTTCTTTAAGACACACTGAGGATAAAATTTCCGGTCTCATAGTTAAATCCTCGTTTCAATTTTTGCGTCGTGAGAGTACTTTCAGTAAATATTCATCTTCACATTGATTAGTCTTACAATGAACAACGAGCGGTTAGAGTTTCGCGATGGCGAACGATTGTATTCGTATCGAAAATGTATTCTGAATCCATCCTATCGGTTTATCGATTCTCGCAGGCCTATCTTGCGGTATCGCGTTTATTATTCATCGCCACCCGCCAGCGGTCGGGGGATTTGATTGACATCAAACGGAGTGCGCACCGGTGAGCGAGTAAAAATATTTAAGATTTCATTCCCGTAAAAGTTTAAGCTCGCCACTCGCTGTAAAGGTTCATTATTCGCTGCTTGCCTCCGCGGAGAATACGAATCGAGAATACGCGGCGTGTAACCCGTTCGTTCGCTTCTCGCAAAGCAACCGTAAGTATAGAACGAGCTTGCGGCATAGTGGCTCCCACGTGAGATTTCGAGACACGAGTTTTCGAAAAGATGGCACGGTAAATATTTCAATGTGGACGAGCAGCCTTTTCCCAGGATAACAGTCTACCTTCAGAGGCCGCTACCTCGGATGCGCACACGTGTATAAACGTGCAGTCACTTCATACGACGAGCATACGCGCCCGTTGCATTATTAATTAACACACCTACTCGCTCTTCGCTTAAAATCTTTCTCTATATCCCGGAGATATTCAACGAAATGACGTCCATTTCTCCGAATGCAGAATCTTCTTGCGGGGTAAATTTCGCCCGTTTAATACCGAAAAACTTCCGTATCGTTCCTTTAACCTTCGGTCGCCATGTTAAATATTGCACCTTCCCTCAGCAATCTGCATCTTTAAACTTTCAGATTTTTATATTTTTCTAGAATGTACACAAATTTGAAAAAATTCTTGTGTATTTGTAAAAATTTTAACAATGAGTTTTTATTATTTTACGATTTTAATTTTTACTATCATACAAATCAAATTGTATTTTATTTCATAATTAAATTCAATTCATAAAATATCGATTGTGATTTTCAACTTGGCCAGTGAAGGATTAATAGCATTATAAGTAAAGATTAATTATTACGGAATTGATTAGTGAAATTTGTAAGTAATTTGAACGAGAGAGGCTTTGGGATGATGATTCTCCCTGAACAGTTCATGAGACTCCTAATTTTATTGTTTAAAAATTATATCACTAAATTGCCATAGTATTGTTTACAAGAATTATATCACTGAAGATGATTCAAAGCAGCCGAAATGTATGAGAATTATTAAAATTGGATTAAAATTCATTTTATTTGCGCTTTATATAACTAGTACTTTTTTATAAATAAAATGATGCTTCAAAATTTTTTGTCTCTTCTTTCTCGTCTATTCATAATTAATATATAGTTGTCTTCGACAAATACGTGGGATACTTGTATTGAATTAGGAGCGATTAGGAGGGATAAAGAAGGGTATGCTTTCGACCCTTCGATCAGGCTTTAGACTTGCAAACAATGTCACGATGCTGGCGATTAATTATTTAACAACGATGCGAGCTATTCGACACGCGTCGATGTTACGTTATCGCTGATGGCTCCTCCGTCATTCTGAGCTCGCGGGATGAGCTGCGTTAACGCGATAAGTCGAATTCCTCGAACTAATGAGAGACTGTGCACGCCTCCGATTAACTTTCGGCAAGCGTCAATATTTCAGATAGACCACCGCCCGCGGTGCGACGCCTTATTACAACGCCGGGATAATTTACAGGGGCGCTTAATAGAGATTCCCGGGGATCATCGACTGCGCCAATAAATCGCCATAAGGCTGTAAGGACGAAGGACAAAAGCCGAAGAATGAAGAACAAAGAGGAGAAGAGCACGGAAAGGGAGATATACTTTATTATTCTGAGACAAGTCTTTCGAAAGATAAATGTGTATCATATATGGATCTTTGATATATAATAACGCAGGTAATATAAAAAGTATGAAGCATAAAATAAAATAATAAGATTTGTAATGTATATATTGACATATACTATTTAAGAAGAATGGACATAGACTATATAAGGAAAATGATTGGATTAAATCCTGGAAAATGAAAAAATGAGAATTTTCTGATTAAATCTATTAGAATTCTAGTTGAGATAATTAGAATTCTGATTAATATAATTATTCTGACAAAAAAAATTCTAGAAGATTTTACCAGAAATATTATATCAATCAGAATTCCGATTATTTTTAGAATTGTAATAAATTTAACCAGAAAGTTCTGATTCGTCCATTTTCAATTAGAAATTTTTTTCAATGTAACGTTTATGATAATTAACTGAGATCAAAGATTAATAAGGCAAACTAATATAATAATTTTGAGGAATGATGCAGAATCTAAAATAATCCATAAAAATATTCCATAGAAAACAAGCATAGAGGGAGAAACTGTTTACTCAATATCATGGAATAAACTTTGTTATATACGAAAATAAAATACAATTATTGCAAAGAGAAACACAATTAAGAGAAAAATTAACAACATTTCGATTCATGATATAACATCTAAATAAAAAGTTATGAACTAAAAATTGTTAAAAATACGGGAAGAGGGAAGGAGAGATAAGCGAAGTGTCTCGATAATTTCACATCGTATAGGTACGTTTTTGCGAACCCTGAAAATATGATGGTTGATTTCGGGTGGAGGGGAATAGAGAATAGGGGTGTAGCGTACTATATTCTTCCATATGACAAAAGCAGAATCGATACAGTTTACCCCCGGTATGAGATTAGAAATCGATGGAAAATGTTCGTACAATGGAGAGAAAGCGGTCTCGGTTGGGTTGCATATAGGCGTGTACGTCTGTTTCTACTGTGAAAGTGCGAGGCCTATAATGCAGCGACACATTAATGTACCTAGTGTGCACCCCTCTGCTTTCTGTCTGTGCGTGTCGCGTCTGTTTCGCGTGAAAGAAGGGAATTCGGAACGTTCAAATAAACATGGAAGTAAATACTTCCCTTCTTTGTTAACGAAATTATTAACAGCATTAAATGCACTGCCTGTGGATGGATGCTCATTTTCACGATATTATTAATAATTTATTCACAATTCATGGATAGAATTATTTACCGTAGCTAGATATCGATAATTATAGTTTTTGAATTATTTGAATAAGCGAAAAATTGTGTAAGAAAAGTTTGATTGATCGTTTTTTAAAAATTAAATTTATCCGTTTGTTAACAATAAATTTGTGAGATTCTAAATAATAAATGTCTTAATTAACATTTTACTTTATTGAAGTTTTACCATTCATTAAAATATTCAATATCTAATGAAACAGTTTTGAATTTTTTATTCTGAGAATTGAGAGAAGTCACTAATTCGATCAGATTATTATAAAAAAGAAAAAAATTGCAAGTTAGTCGACTGAAGACGGTCAACTAAATCCTATAGATATTTATATACTGCACATCATTCATAGCATAAACGTCAGGATTTGTCACAGGGGAAATTATCGCGATCGCTTCTCGCGGACGGATCGCGCACATTGGACGTGACTCAACTGCCCTTTTACCTTGCTGCACAAAGGGCCCGTTGTTCGACGGGTATATAATCCCTATACACCGCGTCTATCTTGCTTGTCCTGCCCACTCGGTCCCTGCCGGGCCCACCCCTGCTCGCGCGTAGGACTCACACAGCCTCCATTATGCGACACAATCGCTAAATTGTTACAATTACAGGCTGCATGGGGCGGGAAAGGATGCCAGCTGCCGCGTCAGCTGACGAATTTGTCGTTTTCTCGTTGACGACGGAAAATTTGCGCCGTAATTAATCTCGCCTGCGCGCAGCAGAAAGTAGCAATCGCGAAAGCACACACCAGTGAAAGTTGCTTAGGAAGGTAAGCATGAAGAAGAAATATAGAAATTTGTTATACAATAGCGATAAATTGCATTGTTGTGTCGCAATGAATACTGACTTGCGAAAAACAAAGAAATGAATTGAATTCTTAATTTTCTTTGCTAAATTAAATTATGCAATTTTGCTAAAAAAGCATAATTTAACCCTTCTGTTTATGTATGGATATCTGAGTACCTGGATCAAATTTCAAATAGTAAAAATTTTTAATTTTTGTGTATGAATTCTGTTACGCTTCAAAAACCCCATACTTCGAATAACAAATAACAGTTTGAAAAACATAGACTTTATCTGATTTTCGTTTTTACATTTTTAACTTGTGCGGTAGTAGAAAGATGGAAAATTGTATTGACACATATTCTACATCTGTATTTACATATCATACGTTTTGCAATTTTCTAATTATAAAAATTATAAAAAATTATATGAATCGGTCGGAAGAAACGATAATACTTTTTCAACAAATGATAAAGTGAGAGTTAATTTTAAAATCAAGTTAATTTTAGAAGAATTATTAATTATTTTTTAACTAAAATCATCGTATCTTTTATGAAGAACTTTTGATTCGAAATAGTCCATAGTTCGATATAATAAACAAAAGAATTGCCAACAAAATCGTTAGATGGAATTGTCAGGGTGCATTGTCCGATCGGTGTAGAATCGATGCCATTGTTTCGGAGGAAAGTATGACGGAAATGCAAAGTGCCGACAAACGACGAGCGGAGTGGGGCCTCTCGAAACAATGGCGACGCTCGACTGTTGTCGAGCATTCCCATGCACGCCGTCGATGATTTCCGGTGCTCATACCACGGCAGGTTGAGCCGATTCGATTACTATGTCATTCGTGCGGTAAATGCCCGCGGTCGGCACGTTTGTCATTTCGATCCGCCATTCGCCAATCTCACTGCCAATCGCACAACAAATCTTTCATAACAGCGAGAGAAAGATTATTCGTTGATTTCAACTAGAAAAATTTATGTCGATACTCGTAAAACAAAAAAACAGGACGTAAAGATTTTTAGTTTCTTGTAGTTCCGGGGATTGTATCAGTATTTGAATTATTGAAAAATTTCTAAATTATTATTTTTCTGAAATCGTAATTGAAATAAACAAGTTTCTTTTACTTTAGACTGATTTTACTTTAACTTTTAAATGAGATGACCACAGTTCCCTAGTTTTCTTTAAAATCTTGTTTTGGAAAAGAAGGATTCAAACATTCAAAAGTTTTAAAAGTTCGTTATTTTTATATTCCTCTATTTCGTATAAAGGTATAGCTAATTTAAATTTGATTGTAAATTAATATAGGCCAGTAAAAATTAAAATTGTTTTGAACACTCTATCTACCAACTTGTGTACACTGAGAGAGGAAGTTTTGTTTGACACCTAATTTACAAAAACTTTCTCATTTTTTAATTTAAAAATTTTGATTTGAACAATTTTTAAATTAAAAATTAATTTGAAAAAAATTTAATTTGGAGTAAATTCGGCAAGCGAATTTTAAGAATCATAATCTGTTTTGTGTGTATTCTCACCAAGAAAAATCAATTCAAAATTTAAAATCGTATTCTGAAATTATATCGCCGGCATACGTAACATTTATTACGAATATAACAAACGAAATAACGGAAGTTGCATAGTCGACACAAATCAAAATATATTCGTGAGAGTGATTACACAAGGTAGCGACCGCAGGGGTAGCAATAGTGGTAGTCTGATAGGGGATTGCCGGGGGTGTCGTGGAGCGGTATATCTGGACAGTCGAGGCTGGGCTTTACGAGGGTCAAGCATTTTCTAATTAAGCCAGGCTCGGCGCGTAAAACGTTATGGCGCCGCTCCAGTGGTATACCCTCGGTATTTCCAAGGCTACACTTTACCCCCCTCGTAACATCGCGACGGGGTTAATTCATTCAGGCTCTCTCAGCCCCGATAAACGTGGCGATGGCGGCCTGCAGAAATGTACGTGTGACATTGTACAATGCGTTTAGCTAGCGTCTCGTCGATGGCACTTAAGTCCTTATGAAATTAAATGATCTATTTTCACTTCAAACATATAAGATGTATGTTCAGACTTGTTTATTTATCAAAATATAATATCTATATTTTTTATGTTAGCTAAATTATATCTTTAAAATTTTATGGAACTTCGTTGATTTTATGGAACTTCGTCGATTTTTTACTGATAACATTATTTCTTCACATCACTTCACATTAATTTCATAGAATCAAAATTCCTTTTCTACGATTAAAATACACATACACACGTACACACAGATACATGTTTATATATCTGACTTTAGTGTATTTTGTATTTAAAACAGAAAAAAAAAGATTTTTGTATCTATTTTTACCTCAATGGCAATCAGTGCTATCAACTTATCAGAACATTTACTTCGTAAAAAGATTATGTATGTACGAAATAAAGGCAGTTTCAGATATAAAATAAAACAATGAATATATATGAGTTGTTAGAATTAAATTAGAAGCTGAAACAAAGATATTTTAGTATTCTATGAATTTATATGTATGATATTGATGAATAGTGATGTGTTAATGTCTCATAATGTCAAATTATATGTCAAATTATATGTCAATTTATATTGTTCATGTGTAAATCGTACATGTGTAAATCGATAAAATAGGACAATTCCAATAATCCCTATAATAAATATATAATATTATAGTTACTGTAGATGTATATATAATATTATAGATAGAAACTGCAACTTTCGAAATGTACTGTACAAACCGGTAATAACAGTTTTATAAAGCTTTCAATGGCAATTAGGAGAACCCCTGCTACGTTTAAGATTAATTATACATTCAACACTAATGTCGGCGCATCGCTTGAATTTCGGCATTATACCAGCGCAATTCGTTAAACGGCTTGTAAAATTTTTTTTCGTATTTAACCGACTGAGAGAGACCAATGGCGTAATCTATTATCTATACTGGACTATCGCACATATCTATTGTACTGAACGAATCAATGAGATAACTTGGGTGGGATCCAGCCTATGCGCATGTAATCGAATTACATGTGACAGGTGCGAGTATATCGCCATTGCGAATGGCTGCATCGGTTGAAATGATAATGAGCGATGGAAATGTAATGATACCCAAACAGGGTGTTTTAGGGGTGACAGTATTCAGCGAGAGAGTGGAAAACCATACATATAGATACGAGTACACACGAATCTGCGTTAATTAGCGAGATTACGGGAAACTATATGCGAATTCAGGACTGAAAAATTCAGGAAATCGATGAACATCGATATTTCATTATCTCCGATACGTACATAAATAATTTTATCAGTTCTAATTAAGAGCAAAACTGATATATAAAGAAAAACTGATATATAAACTAATATATAAAGATCTCGCTCAAATTGGAAGTTCCAGAAATTACATAATTTAATATATTTAAAATGTTTGTTAAAATAATTACTCTCAAACTCATCTCTTGATTTTTTTCCATATCGACTATTTGTAGTATTGTCGACTTTATTTTTTATATCTCAATTAACAAATATACAAAACTTAATAAAATTCGAATCCTCCGCGCTTGTTTGTACAAAAGATTGCGTGCAAATCTTTCTCCGTGTTCTTCGCTTTCTTGTCGGAGAATTTAATTTCGAGGCCTAGAGGGTACCTCCTGTTTCCGTTATCCCGTCAGAGGGAACAGCAAAATATGGCGCGGAACGATACAAATATATAAAGCCGAGCTCGCAATTTTCCGCGAGATACCGTAGGCATGCACCCTTCCCGCGTTTCAGAATCGCGCCATGCCGCTTTGTGAACGACCGCCCGTAGATCTTTTAATATGACGCAGCATAGGTTCCTGATTGCCCGCCATAAACTTTTTATGTACTCCTCTACATATTAAGAGCATATTTACCAGCCGCTCGCGAATGCCCCCACGACACGTTGGGGCCCCGTGACAGGTTTCCCTGCATTTTGCTCCCCTATTTTTTTCCTCTGGAATTCTTTCATCGAAGAAGAAAGACCGAATCTGTATTAGCTCATCGAAAATTCAGAATTTGCTTAGAACTTTTACACGATGCCTTTATAAACATATCGATGTATAAAGATATATAAAAAGCATACGTAACATATTATAAATAAAATAAAAAATAAAATAATAAAAAATAAAAATTTTTAAGAGATTTTCTAATGTGATTGTAATTACAATACAATCAAAGCAATAAAAAATTAAAGATACAAAGAATTAAAATATCGCCATGCTATAATTGTAAATTATTACAATCATATATAAAGTGTGCTATTTGAGACACGTATTTAATATGAAACAAACGTTTGATAAACAATCCAATAAAAGGCTTTATTCTTTTTCCATTTTTCTACAAACCTAAAAAATTACTTATATAATATAAATTCATGTTTCCATTGAAAACGATTATTCTACATTTTCATTTACTTTAGAACTGATAATTAATTAAAACCACTTAATTACTTAGATATAAATAACTTGCTTATTTTCATAAAAAAGCTTTATTTGACTCAATAAGCCAAATGTTTTTATCTTCGCCAAAAAATTCTTTCGAGATTAAGAGTGCTGACCGTGGAATAGTTTCTAACATATAAAATGAGGGAAAGAGAGGATGAATCAAGAAAAAAAAAAGATAATGTGGCTGTACATTAAAGCCTATTGGGGTCTAAGGGCGCACGTTCCTAATCGTCCGAGCCCCTCGGTTTCTTTCTCCTAAAAGCGCACCCCCAATTGGCCAGATCTACTTCGATCGGGGCTGAAACTTTCGTATAGAGTGGTAGCCCGGTTACCAAGAAAAACAAACTTAACGTTATTTTTCCCTCGCCAGCCAATCCTCAATCCTTTGTCCACCGTTCATCCCTGCCTCGCTCTCATCCTCGTCGATCCTGCTTTCCTCCGCTTTTTGCGGGGGGATCATTCAATCGAATTAAATCCTTTGAACTTTATTGGCCCCGGCGGGATGACATCCCGTTAATTACATGTCGAATTCGACCCCGCTTTAGCCGGCACTCCCGCTGCCGCTGCTGTCGCGCCGCGCGCCGCCCTTTCGCGATTCGATAACTTTTGCCGAGAGTCGTTTGTCTCTCACGTCCCTCGTTTCCAACTTTGCGATCCCCCTCTTCATTCAGGAAACATTCTTAATCACGTTTAAGTGTTTGCGCGTTTATTTATACGGGATATCCCGGGGACATCACTTTTATCTTTCTTAATCAACTTCAAGCCGATTTTTTTTCTCGAATGGAAATGATTCACCGTAAAAATTACGGGGTTCCAGATTGCGCAAATAAAACCTGCGTAACAGTCGGAAATCTCTTTGAGATAATGACTTCGTTAGTATTATCTGAATACTGAATAAATTATTATAATCACCGGAAGAGAGATTATTTGTTATACATTATATTAGCTTCGTTGCATTTATTTGAAATACTGTTGATTATCGATTATTAATATATTAATTATCCAGCTTTATTTAAATAGCGGATTATTTGCTCTATCCGAACGAATGGAGATTTATTATTCATTACGTGCAACACTTTCGTGATTATTGCAATACCTGCACCCAGCTCGAAATGCAACTATATCATAATAATCAGTTGGCATACCCTTAGTCAGAGCGTAGCTATACGAATTTTCAGCGTGTCTGAGAACAATTTTGCAAATGGCATGAATTTACGAGTAGGATGCATTTTATGCTGTCATCATTGTTTCCCTCTGGTTGTATGTTGCAGCGATAAAATGAACGTCATTTCACTTTGTAAAAATTGATAGAATCGAAGATAACGCCCGTTGAGGGAAATCGCGAGATTACATTATATATACCGAGCGGCCAAGGTATCGTTTACATTTTGATACGCCTTCAAAACGGCTTATCATGGGCGGTTGCAAAATATAACAGTATTTAAAAACTGATTTTTAATAAAATACGAAAAACTTTTTTTAAACATTTCGTCGATTTTTTTTAGATTTCTTCATTGAATCAATTCCAGTGCCATAAATCTTACTCGAGTTTCAAAAACTCTACTCACGATTGAAGAGAGTCACCCTGTATGCAGACGCGCGTGCCCTTAGAGATTCCGAATGCAAGTGCGGCCGCATTCGCGCGTACTTTATTTCGATCACGTAGCGATACAATCAAACGTTAGGAGGGTGCGTGGAGAGGGCATCGATACAAAAACATCGGGTCCCACTCATCCTCGCTCACCCCCTTCATCGCACGGATAAGAGAAAACCATCGTAACCATTGGAAACTTTTTAGCCGGGAAATCGAGGCATGAATTTCGAGGGAAACTGGAAAAGAAAGGAGAAAGTGGAAGAGAACAGTCTTTAGAGCGCGAAAAATTTCAAAGCACGATAGCGTTTCTAACTCTAATTCTCTCTCTCTCTCTCTCTCTCTCTCTCCCCCCTCTCTATACCTTTCTTGATCTAGGAAAGGAGGTAGACGTGAAAGAGAGTGGAATGAACGCCTCCGACTTTACACGCGAGGGAAAACTTTCGTAATATTCCACCGCGTTTTCCCGTTCAACTAATGGCAGCGAAAGCGGCTCGTGCGCACAGTCCGCGATTTTCATTTACCACCCCTTTCCGATTCCTAATTTTCTTTCGTTATACACAGAAACGATCGAGAGAAGTCCAAAACTTCCAAAATCGAAGAAAAGTAGAGCCCTTGTTCGCATCGAATTTCACGGTAATTATCGCATTCTCTTTCTATGCTCGATTTTATCAAGACAATTTTATCGTATAAGCAAAAAAATACTATCTTTTGAATATACAGTGAATGCAAAACGTGTTTGTACAGGACAGATATTTTTTTAAGAAGAATCTTATATTTTAAAAAGTGAACACATATATTAACTAGCAATTTGTTAATAAAGAATAAGATGTATACTTTTTTTTGTAAAAATTATATTATCCAAAAAGATGTTTAATAATTAAAATATTTTAATAATAAGCAAAAATAGAATTGTATTATTTGAACTCACAAAAAATATTATATTTGTACAGTCGAATTTATCTTCTATCTAAAATCATGAAGACAATTATTTTCACGAAGCTTTTTGTTTACCTAAAGACAAAACATAATTACTGTTACTAAGAATAAGTTATTAATTAATGTTTATTTTTTCCAAAATATACTTATTTTAACAAAATCTTTCTTGTACGAATAATTTTTGCATTTACTATTGTAAACTCAGAACAAAACTAAAAAAAAAAATTACTTGTACTTACAGTTATTAGGAATTTACATCATCAGAATTAATCGCGAAATGAAGAGTTACTTGTAATTATCGTTGAAACTCTCTTTCTTTTATCTTCAACTTTATAACATCAATTTGTACAGACCCCCACTTTGTACAACGTAATGGAGAACGACAATGTTCTTGCAATTTTACGCCGGCGCGAGCTTCTCGCGGCGCTTGCACATTTTCGGAGAGGCTTCTTTTTCTCCCTTCCACGTCGCCTTTCTTATTTCACGCGCGACGGCGTCCCGTCGTCGAAACGCGGATTAAATTAAGCACAGGTGTTAAGAAGGAGAAGAGAAGAGGTAAAATGCATTCTCGGCGTTTTCCGATGCTTTAATCGTCGCAGCACGCGGCGGCGACGAGCGGTCGACGAGTTATTACGCACTTGAACGGCGCCAAGCCGGTGCTCTTCGCCAATTCGAAAGGACGTGTCTAATGTTAAGCCTCTTATACAGAATAATTAAGGGAGGATCGCTCGAAGATGCGATGGTACCGGAAAATAGGGAATATATTGCCCTTGCCGCGTGTTCGATAAAACAACTGTGGCGTCCAACGCTCGATGTCGTTCCGTCTAAGAGGATTTTGAGATGATTATTGAACGACCGCTAATGCGACCGTGAATAATTTGTCGAAAACGTAAAAACATAATAATAAATAATTGATTTTATGAGAGTTCCATATGCGCTATATGGGATATTTTGTAAAATGTTAAAATCTCTTCTATTGGACATTAAATATGTATATTTTCAAAAATACGATTACGTGACATTATATAATTAAAACATATAAGCTCTGCTCTATATATATGCATAAAATGCTACACGTATACATGCATGTATAATAATAAATATAATAATAAACGAATAATCGTACAAATAAATCTGTGGAGAGGACGTAATCTGTTAATTTAACTGTAACTTTGTAGGAATGTAGCAGGTATTACAAGTTTGCAATATATTAATATTTAATTAATATTATAACATATACGAACATAATCGTAAATTTATACCATATATTGATTACCGGTTATGCGTTAAACTTAATACGTTTTTCCTCATTATCCTGATGGAGCTTTGAAAGAGCTAAAGATTCGTTGGAAGGAACTCCAGAGTCACGTCGGAGTCAACATTAATTTGCAATCCGCACGCATAAATCTCTCGAAGCTTGCATTTATGAACTTCACGCCTAAGAATCGAGAAGAAGGAGAGAAAAGAGGAAGAGGATGAAATCGGTCTGAAGATCCAGAAGGAGATATTAAAAACATCGTCGTGTTTACCTCATCAAATTCTCATCCGCTGAGAGTAAAAGAAAGTGAGAGAAAGAGAAAATGATGATAAAAAAAAATGATAATAAGAAAAATTGAGATGGAAGGAGCAACGTTAATTTCGTCATAAGGAAAATCTCTGAAGACTTGCAAAGAGAAATAATTATATAAAGATAAATGTGCAAACATGAATGGAAAGAATAATGGCGTGCCAGTCGATCCAGTGCCACAAGGATTCAAGAGTCAGTATAGAAGAAGATTCGAAATTACCGTCCGTCGTGAAATGAAAGTTATGGAAGAACAGAAGAAAGAACGCGAATAGTCGATCGCAAGAGCGAGTTCACGCGAATCGGCGCTTTGGCAGTTATAAATTATGAAATTCATCCCTCGGTCGAGTTGCGTCCTATAATGGCGACTGAATTCGAAAACTTTTTTCCACAACCGTCGATCTGCGGGACTTTACGGGCGGAGACGTCCTCAAGAAGGTAGGAAGACAACCGTAAAATTTTATGATCGAATCGGAGATAAAGGAAATGGCGAATGCGTGAAAATCATTTCGTTCTCTCGATCGCAATAACCGGCCGATATCGAAGGAATCCCGAGATCATTTTCAGAAATGGCATATCTCGATATCGAGAGAATTAGGTAAGATATTTACATAAGTTTCTAATTGAAAATGAGTTACACAAAAATGAATAATATTGATATAAATAAGTGATACAAAAAAACGATTTTGCTAAAATATTAAAATATCTAAAAATAACTAGATACAGACTTAAAAACAATTTTGTTAGAGCATAAAAACGAAAAGAAAGATTTTGCTAAAGTATGTAAAAATTTAATTACATTCAGATTTGAAAATAATTTTATTGGATTATCAAAATTATGTTAGAATGTTTAAGCATAAATCATGAGCCAATGTTATAAAAAATTTTAATTCATTCTAGCTTATGTTACATTGAAAAACATTCCTAAGTTTAATTAACATTTCCTTAAATAGTAAACATTTCTTTACTGCAAATAAATATTTATTAAAAAAAAAGAAAGTAATACTTAAATCAAATAATATATGTTTAATAAATATTTATTTGTAGTAAGGAAATATTTTCTTAGTATTATTTACGAAATATTTTTTTAATGTACATAATTATTTTGATGATAACAAACTATTTTCTGTATCCAATATTGGATCTGTATCCAAGTTTTTAAATAGTAGCAAATCGTTCTTTCAATCTATAATTGATTAATGTTTTATCTCCTTTATCATATAAAATCACCTTTTATCATCTTCAAGTGAACAATCGATTCATGTCTAATAGTATTTAATAGTTCACAAAAAAATTTTAGTTTGATGAAAAGAGGCGTTGTACCGGTTTAATCTATATTGATTACGAGATACTCGATTGAACCTGTCGAGAAAGAGTAGGCAAGGTATATTACCTCGATAAAAGGATGCATGTCGCGCTGCAAGCAACGAGGAAAAGGAACAAACGCCGTGGGACATCATGACGCGAGAGTAAACCGAAAAAAAGAGCGAAGAGCAGTACGAAGAGGAGTTCTTGCAAGATAAATGAACCAGCTGGCGTCCCGAGCGCGTCACGGATGAAGGTTACGCGACCTCTGAATACATTTCCTGCGCACTCCGTATGCATGAATCGATATACTCGACGACTCGATCCTGCGAGCCGCTTCTGAATCGCGCGACGTTTAGCTTCCGTTCGCCTTTCATGGGACGGAACTTACGATCTCTCAAACGTCGACACGGCACGACTCGCGCCGATTTGTACACCGCGTCTCTCTTCCTCGGTCTTTCTCTCTTTTTCCTTACTTTTTCTTCTCTCTTCACCCGATATCGCGTTACGCGTTTAAATTTATGGGAATGCTTCGCAGCAGAATATATAAGCAATGTCATTTCGTGACGTAGAAGCAAAAGACTGGTCTCGCATCTTTGTATATGAACCGTCACACTTTCCTTCGCGAGCTCCAAGAGAGCTGGCACACGTTCTATATGATGTTTGTGACGATCTATTTGATGTTTTTAAATAAAGATATGTATTTTTCCAAGAAATGAATTTTTATCAAAAATTTTAATATACAAGAAGAGATTGTTTACGAGCGAGAATAAAGTATTCCGATAAAATTATTGGTAACGTGTATAAACTGTAGCCACTTGGGAGGGATTAGAATCACGATGTAGTAGTCGATTTGCCATGGTTCGTGAAGAGTTAAATTCACTTTAGTCGGTCGATCGACATTTGATATAGCGCGCAATATATATTTAGCGTGCTTCAATACGCTTCGCTCTTAAAATAGCAACGCAGAGAAACTTAAAAAGATCGAAAAGCAGGAAAAGTGATATTTTTTTAAACCCGGATTTTTTTTTATTAAAATTAGATTTCTTCACTTAAAATGAAAATTATATAAGTATATAATTTTTAATACTTATTTTAGAAAAAAAATTATAAAAAAATGTTTGAAGATTGAACTTTTCGTAGTTCTTCAATATACATACAGTGAGTACTTATAGCTTTGAAGCACTAAATTTTTCCATTCATACAAAATTCGTTTCCAACGCATATTTAGTACTAAGTAATCCGTGTTCTCACGACACATTTAATATTAAACACGATCCTCTACGAGGTCCTCGTCTCGTGCTCATATTTGATAAATAAAGGTCAGGATCAAATGGCTCATTTAGCGTCAAATGTGATTTTCCGATTCTCATTTCTCATAGACGTGGAGCGTACATCATGATGCTAAAGGAACAAAATTCAGAATTAGATAACTGACCGTTCTCTCTAATTTTCACATCACATTTACGTTATTTCCGTATTATATAAAGCTGAGAGCTGCATTTACATCGACAATTCGTGAGCCTCGCGGCCACATCGTGGATAACGGTTAACACCGTTATCCGAGTAACCGCATCAAAATAGTTGGATCAAAAACTCGAACCGTATACCTTCTGCCGTTCGTCGCAGTGGACGAGCAGACAGCAGTGGTTTTGCGTCGACGATGCAACAAGCAACGAAGCTGCATTCGTCGATGGCGAACGTCAATGGCATACACCGGCAATCTTTCGCGGCCGATTCGCTCCTACCATTCGAACCAGCCAGCCAGCCAACCCTTTTAGCTGGACCGGCACTTTTTGCACGGCACCACGATGACAGGACGTTTAACGTATGAGCACAAACGATCAGCGACCGTGCACGCAGGAGAGCAATGCACCAGGACCCCTCTTTGTCGGGGTTCCTTTTATTTTCTCGACGATAGGCACCGGCGCGATTCACCGTCGTGATCGAATTAGAACTCCTGTTAACCCACCGTTTCGTCATCTCTCTTTTTCATCTCTATATATAAAGCAGAACTTTTTTGTTTTGTTATAGTCTGCATGAAAATCTAATAAAAAATATAAAGAGAATAATGTGCATGTGTATGTGAGAATGTGTGGTTATACCTTTATTGAATTTAGAACGAATTTCCTTTTTACTCGAGGCAAAAATTTTACTGTTGTTTTTGAATTTTTGTTTTTAATATTTATATGTGAAAATATTTACTAAAGTAAAATTGAGATAGAATGACAAATTAGACAATTCGGTTTTATTTATTTGTATATTCGTCTATTTATCTATCTACATATCATTGAAAAAATTTATGTAGAATTATTATTAAATACTGAGATCCGCCCTCTCCCTCTACTTTGAGCAAATATAGAATCTTTCTCTTACTTGTGATATTTATTTATCGATTGATTTTTTGCTTATTGCTGTTTATTAATGCAACAAAATTTTTATTTGCATTTGATAACTGTTTATTTATAAAATATCGTTTAATTTTTCAAATTACATTTTGAGATAGTAAAAATACAACACATTCAATCGATCAATTATTTAGTAAGTCTATTTGTTATTAATTTTTCTATCAATGCACGAGTATCTATATTGAGTTTTAAATAGTAAAACTCTATATTTTGTATGAATTTCATTATGATGCCTCAACAACTCTATCCAAACAACAAAAGAACGGTTTTGACATTTTAACTTTTATATTTTCAATGGAAATCTTGTAAAGCTTGATAATGAAAAGATAAAAAATGGTGCATTGATAGAAGAAGAGTTAATAGTGAGTTGGAACAAAAGTTCGCAGCGCTGCAAATTTCAAAATTTAAGTAGCTGTAGCTTCGTTAAAAATGAACGAAATTTAAAAATTAAAAAAAGAGTTTTAAAGTTAAAATTTTTAATTCGAAAGCTCACTATGTCTTTGAGTAAGTTTGATAATTTTTACATACATAGAAAATTACGAGCTGGACAAAATTAGAAATTTTCTTCCCATTTTGTGAGCTTTTTACATAAAATAAACTTGCAAAAACTTTCAACTTTCTAACATGAAAGTTTTCCTTATAAAATTCATTTTTAAAAATATTCCTAAGATTTTTCGTTAGTATTGCGGTTTAAATAAAAGAGAGTATTTTGATTTTGATTGCTCGTAATTTCATTAAAAGTTATCGTATATATTGCAATTTAAAAAAACAAAGTCTCTAAAACTAAACTTTGCTTTATCGAATGAATTGCTAATTTTTTCTTTAAAACATGTAGGCATGATATAAATAAAACGTTACAAACTTTTTTATTTCAGCTTAGTACTTAATGATACATATAATTATAGCAAGTATCAGAATTTATCTTCTTCAATACGATTTTTGATTTCTCATCTTCCATGTTAAATGTTTAATATATATACACATATGAAAATAATGAAATGCTGAACGAATATTATATATATATATTAAAATAAAAAAATTCTGATCACAGAATGCGGAATGAGTACCAGTCGTCATGTCATATCCGGTGAATATCTGCATCCGGCTGGAACAGAAGCGGCATCGTCCCTACGTCGCTGCAGGCTGAGCAACAGGGGACGATCGGTGAGTGTCTTTAATAGTAGCGCCATGGGTTGACACGTTGAGTTTTGACAGACAGCTCCTGCCGGCACAATGGCGACTGGGATCTATTGTCCGCGCGAAATTATACATGCACGCGAGCTACGCCATACACCCGTGGAAAACACGCAGTATAGAGCGTACAATAAGCGCGATTTAACCTGCCGGCCCTCTTACTTGTCCTTCGAACGAAGGGCTTAATGAAGATGGACGGGTCGTCCTCGAGATCTCTCCCGTTCTTCTCGATCTTTCCATCCATTCTTATATCCTATTCCTTCCTTCAGGCACTCTTAGTGACACTTCATTTGTGAAAGATTTTCGAATCTATCGCTCGCATTTAGCTTCGTTTTGTGAGATACGCGAGAGGGAAAGATTGAAAGAGAAAAAGCTGGGGAGCGTGAAGAATGATATAAGTGCAGCGATACCTTTAGTCGAATTGTAACGTCTGCAAGTTGTGGATGATTATTGACAGGGAGAAAAGAGTTGACAGTAGTAATGTGAAACCGGGTGACTAATTTTCTTTCATTCAAAGTGTGAATGACATATTGGATAGCGAGAAGAAAGATTTCCTTACATTCTCTCAGCTTCTTAATGCACATACCGACTTTTTTTTGTTTCTCTCTCTCTCTCTCTCTCTCTCGTTAGAAATTATATATATAAAGAAACCTTTTCTCAATTGCTTTCAAGGTGATTTTGTTTTCTATTTGCGATCTGATCAGCAAAGTGCTCTTTATATTGAAATATTATGTAACAATAGTCGATATTATCTATAAACTCCTCCAAGAATTCATTACTATCGGCATTTTCCGATAACGATGTGATGTATATAAGGCGACTATTAGAATATTGCATCTAATTAAATGGTTATTATTTTGCAACAAGACTGAATAAATAAAACGACATTTTCTAGAGGAAATTTGTCAATTTCATTTGAGCCATTGTATATTGCCAAATCAGATTTATGAGTGTCATAACTAACAATCGAAGGAAAAGAATTAAAAAATTAAAAAGAATTTTTTTAAAATTGTGAAAAGCTTTTTTCCATACCAATCTTATAAATAAATTCATCTATTTATGTAACCTATTTGTATTCAAAGTATCATTAAAATCATAGTTTAATAAAATCAGAATTTGAGACTTTTTTTTGTATCTGTGTTTATTATACGGAATCTACGGTATGCTTCTGTATATTTTGTCTCTATTATAGAAGCATTCAAGAAACATGCTTTTCTTTCGGTTAATGCTGGCATTCATAAACCAGCTTGTATAAGGCCAAATGAAATTGACAAGTTCCTTTTTAAAAAATGACGGTTTTTTTATTGGTTGTATTCGGACGTTTCTTCCCCGAGGTGCGTATCATGTTAAGTGGCAACGATATTCGGAAACGACGGGAGGATCGAAAGGGGTAACGAATGCAAGTTCCCTCCCTCGGAAGGTGTCACTGTTATTGTCACCGTTATTATTGTTACTGGCTTTTGTCGCGCGTCGACCCCGTGATACGGTGAGGTGGGAGCGAAAGACAAGACCGGGTCGAAGGGATGTTTAACGAGTGCGGCCACGTTGTAACTCGAGACTGAAGAGCGACGAGGGTTGTTCCGACGTTTTCTCTCTTTTTTTTCTCCCCCCGACATTCTTTTTTAAAGGCTCAGCGTGAAAGGGAAGAAGAGCGACGTGATCACGATGTGACTTTTGTTACTAACGTCACAAAGGGTGAGCGCGCGCGACTTTATGGTCAACGCGATTAAACTACTTCGCAATGACAAAAATCACCACTGTGTACACCGGATAACATATTTCCGCTTTCCATTAATGCCGTGTTTGACAAACGATGTTTTTTCAGATTTTTTATTTATAGTTCTCATCGAGTTATACCTCTTTAATTTTCAACTTCCTTTATATAATCGAGTTTTCTTCGTGAAATTATATCGTATAATATTTTTTAAAAATTATAATAAAAGGAGAAAAGGCGAAAATTTTGAGAAACACTTTACAGTTAAATTTCATTTCTTATCTCTCAATTTCGCATTTTAGCGTAATGATTAACAAATTTTCGAGCGATATTTAAATGCTCTTATTATGTCATCCGTAATTAAATCCTCAAAATTTTGCGAGTGCCAACGGCAGCTATGGTCCAAACGAGGTTAATTAGGATATCGCTTACCATAAATTATATGGAGGAAAAAAAGGAGGGAGAGAAATCGACGTTATCGGGTGGAATGCGTGTTTGCGCGAGTGCATTCAAGCTATTGCATTGTGGCGGTGGATCGCTTCGCAGCTTCCGTTAACGATCGGGTTCGCCCCGGCATTTTATTATTCGCGAAATATTCTGCACCGAGGCCGGGTTCATCGACGCCTCTGTTAATTAATTTTTATCGGTCGCTAACGTACATATATATAGCGCGACGCTGCGATCGGAATTCTGCATTATATATCTATCGTTGGGAGAAGAGGGCGATGGGGCCGCATGTGTGGATGCGTATAATAATAAAATCGCACGGGGTTGCGTGCCCCATCGATTGGCAAAATGAGAGTAATCGCTAGTAATTGCGAAAGAGCGAGAGACTTTTTGTTGTCATTGCGGATGAACGAGCCGTTTAGAGCGCATGGATTAATTAATATGGCGCAATTATCAGTTTGGGCAGTCTGGGCAGTCGCGATATTAAAGGATTTTGGATGTGCTTTAATCCTTGAAAGAGAAACCAAATCAAATTTAATCTCAACAGCGTCGCTGTTGCTCATTATAAGTGTGCGTTGTTATATGATTTATTCATTTTTTTCGCCCAACGGCGAAAAAATGAATAAATAGAGAACGGCGAATGCGGATATGAAGGAGTATGATCATGTAGCGTAAAAGTAATGCTGAAAAATTATGTAGGAGTAGATTCATATATGCTTTTAATGCATTCATATATAAATATGTTAATACATTTTTTATCCTTATATAAATAAATATAAAATCTCTCTACATTTCTCTTAAAGGAAATGTCACTAGTGAATTCTAATTTCTCTAAAGCCCCACACACACATATATTCTCTTAAACATACAAAAAGATATATACAAAAAAGTATTGACAGAGAAGGCGGGAAACCATAAAAGGATAAGAATTTTAGAGAACTTCATCGCCATCCAGAAAATTAAGTTCCCACGTAAACAAGCATGAAAACCTGTTTGAAAGAGAAGCATTACAAGATAGATCCGCCTTAAAATTTTTCCAAAACATGAACTTGTATCCGCCTCTCTCTGTCTCAAGTTACGCCCGCCTATAGGCACGCGTGTAATTAGCATTGTAAGAGGAGGGGGAAAAAAAAAAGAAAAACGAGAAACAGGTGCGGTTAATGTCAGTTCGGCGGAGCATTATGCAGAAGAGACTGCCGCGCTGCAGGGCGAGCAAGGCGAGAAGACTTAGGGCGCGCCGCGGCGCCCTTTGTTCAACGCGTGTTCGAGGATCAGCAAGAAAGCGTTCAACTTTTTCGTCCCGCCCCCGTCGTTCGCCTGACGAATATATCGCAACGTTGGTTTTTTTTCATTAGCCCCGTTGTAAAATAAATTAGGGGTGAAATTATAAAAGCGCCCTGCCGTTCCCCTTCTCAACCTCTTCTGTCTCCCCTCTCCCTCCCCCCTCTTCTGTACTTTCGAGAACCTTCACTGATGCGGTTGTAGAATGTATAAGAACAAGATCGTTTCGACGCGAGAGAAGAAAGCATGACGGAAGGCTGTTGTTCTCCCTTGATCGTGGGATCCTTGCGGCGAAGGCGGGTTCGTGGATACCCTTAATTATTACATTCAAGAAATCCAGGAACCCGCGTAAAAAAGGGTTAGGAACCGGTAGACCCTTGATTTTTGCCACATTTTCTATGTCTGAAGTAAAATAGACGCATGTTCGAATTTTGCAGACAGAATAGAGAAACATGAAAATTACAAATAAATGTGTAAAATAAAAAAAACTAATATGTACATTATAACTAGTATAACATTAATACTGAAAAATAATTTCAAATCATATAAAATCGAAGAATTACATCTTACAGTAAATGCACACTTAAAGGATAATTAATATGAAATTAATAAATTATGACAATATACATATTTTTTCGTAGCTATAATTCGTATTATTTTTTTATACAATAGAAATAATCAAATGCACACACCAAAGTTTCTCCAAAAAAGAATGGTTTTATTGAAGTATCTGAAAAATTAGATACCTCTGAAATTAATTTTGCTTAGATTATCAAAATAATTATGTAAAAAATATAATTATATAATTATGTAGACTGAACGCTAGAATGTTGAAACTTTTTGCAGTATTGTCAACAATATTTAAGCGATTTACATCATTATTTTGATGATTTAACAAAATTATTTTTAGATTTGTACCTAGTTAAATTTTTAGATGAATAGAATAATAAAACTATTCTTTCCACGAAAAGAACGATTTGCTAAAAGTATCTAAAAATTTAGCTAGATTTAAAATAATTTTGATGCACCACACTTTCTAAATTCTTTGGAGTAAGATTTTATACTTTTGAAGATTCTCTTCAAAAAATATAGAGAATAAAAACAATTAGCGTTAACTTAATTGATTACTGGGTACAATGAATTTTTTGCAACATTACTAATCACGCTTGAGATTCCTACGTTATTTAATTATTTTGATGGTCCAACCAAATTATTTTCAGATCTGTACCTAGCTAAATTTTTAGATATTTCAGCGGAACCGTTCTTTTCGTATAGAAATTGGCAAGATGCAATTTTACTCTGTCTCGGAAAGATATCGCGAGGAATCTTATATCATTCATAGGGACGAGTTCGACACGGCGCTGTAAAAAATCGTTCTGCCACGAAAAAAAGAAGGATGGAAACCATTCCCAGTCTGACGAGAAGTCATATTCGATAGGATGCAGTACGTCACCATGCGAGCTCCTTTATTCTACCGCGAGACACCCGTTATACGTCAATGTTGGAACGAGGGTGGGTGGTTAGAAGGGAGACCGCTCTTCGAAAAATCTCATTTCGCCTTCTCTACACCGGGTTAACACCGAAAACACGTGCTGCCGACTTATGAACTTCCATTCTTAATGGTTCATGAAATTGCCTTATATTTCACGTCCGGCAACGCGTACATGGGGCGGAACGGATTTCGAAGGGTCCCTACCTACCGGTGGGGACAATATAATGTAGATGCGACCCCGTAGAAATTCCAAAATTTTACTGAGAGGGCAGTGAAGCTGCATTTCGATGGCGTTTGATCGATATGTGGTGAAAATAGAAAAATGAATCGTAGAATATGGAAAGTATCTTTATTTGTCAAAAAGAAACGATGCGATTTACTAGCAGTGATTTATTTTACTGTGTAATACTTATAACACTTATTAATTATTATATATTCCTTTCTTATTTAACTTTTATAGGATGGGAAAGTTTATTATAGTGGCGCTGAAACAATATATATATTTTGAAGTAAGGAATATACAATAAAAAAAGTGAATTATAACAAATTTTATTCAAGAAAAAGCTGTAAGATTTAAAAAAATAAATCTTCATCCCATAACATTAATTTCTCCATAAATTATTTCATATAACGGTATAACTAGCTAGACAATTTTGCTGTCTGTGTCTCCTGTTGCTCATGGGCTAAATTTAAACGATGAATCCAACAGACAATAGTCACGATCGCAATAAACAAGCAAAAATTTCGAGGAACACATATCGAACTGGGACGACCGTCGAAAAATGGATTTCAATGGCGCAATAATTTCGACGGCTGGTCGTGCGCGCGTTGAAAGATAATTCAAGGCAAACTAATTTCGCGAATGCGCTGTACGCAGTAAATCCGAAAGGTCAATAAATAATAGCACGATCGTATCTCGACGGGCGGTTTATGAAGTGCCGTTTGTTTACCCGCTAAAGCGCACAACGTCGGGATGAAATGCTACCGTATCTGTTACCGCATACGGCACCACAGTAGACAGCCGCAATTATTTACCGTTTGATTTTTATGCGTATCTTGCATGTGGCTGCATGTCCCTTTATCGACGTTGGCAATCGTTATTATCGCACAGCCCAAAACGCGACCGCGAGGATACGATATTGATGCAAGTAATTTCTAATCTGTGTGTGTATGTGTGTGTGTGTGTGTGTTTGTGTGCGTGTGTGTGTGTGTGTGTGTGTGTGTGTGTGTGTGTGTGTGTGTGTGTGTGTATGGATGAGTGGGTGGATGGATGGGTGCACGTACAAAAAAGATATCAATCCAAAACTTATTGTACGTTACAAAATGTAACGTAAACGGAATAATTTCTAATTATAATTAAATTAGATTTTTAAAATCCTAAACTAATCTAATTCTAAGTTTCCCACTAATCCCAT
>Ga0157364_1000283_pt1 | contig 30446 bp, 18 predicted proteins | sample AttsexASBM2_FD_111476 | JGI IMG/M metagenome (GOLD analysis project Ga0157364, IMG submission 111476) | Fungus gardens microbial communities from leaf cutter ant in Ribeirão Preto, State of São Paulo, Brazil - Atta sexdens ASBM2 | ecosystem: Host-associated > Fungi > Mycelium > Unclassified ...
AATTGAACAGTATTCACAATGCACAGAAAAGGCTAATATTATTTTTAGATTGAAAGGCATAGAGATATGCTCGATGCAATTCCTATAAATGAATAAAAATGCATTCAGGATTAAGCATTTTCATTTTAACATTCGTGAATCAATATTTTTGAAAATCTGAATCCATTTCAATTCATTTCAATCCATTTTCGTTTGCTGGGAAGCTCACGAGTGAGAGTAAAAAATTCTGCGCGGTAATGCGTGGGTCAAGAATTAGATTATATTTGTTATGAAGTAACTATTTAATAGGACGATAGTAAAAATTCGTAGATAACAAATATTTATTGTATTTGTTATGGTATATTAAATATTTTTTATATTAGTTTATTAAGTATACTTTTAAACTAAAATATAAAAATAAATTTTTATATTTTTCTACTGAATAAAATGCATAAAGAATTTAAATAAAAAATATATAGGCTGTTTTTAAATTTTCTGCAATGAAGTTTCCGTTTCCACACTTTGATTCTTTATTTCTGATGCGTAAGCATTTACAATAGAACGCAAACAATGGATGGTTCTTATCATATGTTAACATCGGACGGAGAGAAGTGGTAGACCGCAACACATTTATAACTTTTCCGTCTCATATTTTGCTTTTGCTCGCTAAGAGATATCATGTAATTATAGATAATATATAATAAAATTGAGTAATAAAAAACTTATTTAATCTTGCCTAATTTTTTGTTAATAATAATCTACTTTTTACGTACTACTTTTACTGCATTTAACATTAATTCTAGTAAAGAGTAATTAAATCTTCAAGTTTTTAAAAAAACTTCTTTATGACTATTTTATAAGTATTTTATGTGTATTATTTACTCTACAGATATTTTTCATATTATATAAAAAAAAAATATTAAAAAAAAAATTCTATCTGCTTAAAAAAAAAAATAATATAAACTGACGAGAAATAGAACATCTTATAAAAATCTTAAGAAAAATGGTGAAAGATTTTTGGTGTCAGACGATCAAATCTTTTTACACTTTCACAGTTTTTATTCTCTTGCAAATTTATTTTTCGCATAAAGAATTTCTATCCTTGCAATAACATTATCTGCAGTTATACTTAAAAAATATATATACATATATACAATTATATATATTTTTAAAAATGTAGTTATATAAATTTTAGTAGAAACATCTTAAAGTGCATTTTTAAATATTTGAATCAAGATCACCAATGTCTACAAATAAAATTTCTTTTGATCATTAAAAATTAATGATATCCAATAACAGCATTATTGATTATAGGAAGAAAAATATTAGTTAGAATTATTGAAAGTACATTATATTTCTATCAAAAGCAAGAGATGATACTGATGCAATTATTCTTCAGACAATAGCACAATACATTAACATCTAATATATATATATCAATTACTATTAAATTGCAACGTATGAAACGTTAAATGAAACAATATTTAATCGCGAGAATCTTCTAGTTTAATTACAATTTAAAATAACTATATAGAGAAGACAATTTTTATCCTGTGGATAGTATTTCCGGGCTAATGAAACACCGGTTGAATATTTGATGCATTTTATTTTCCCGTGATTTTTCTAATTCAGTCTAGTCCATGTAGGCCAATGATGAGCCGTTTCAAGCAGTGATGAGATTCGATCGCTTCTCGATAAGTTATTAAAGGAATCGACTTTTTTCTTGATTCGTGATACAAACTACGGAATAGAAGTGTGCTCAGTCTACGATTGCGTTTCGACCGGGCTTAACGAAATTCCGGTTAATGCGATAATAATAAATTGGCTAAAGTAATAAACTTATAAATTATTGAACAATGTTCTTGCTTATATATCAACCGGTTTGCGCGACAGGATTCAATACGATCTGTCAATGAATATGATTTCCGTCTTCTTCCTTGCGTGGATCTTAAATTCAGGTGACGCTTTCAGTGACTTTCCATCGTTGATATCCACTAATGCTTCGCTGGGTATGGATGACTCTCTTCTCCTCTTTTATATTTTATATCATTTTATATCGGCACTGTTTTAATATTATAATAAAATGTTCCTTAAATCTTGCAGCGGTCGTTATTGACAAGAGTTTTTTCGATAATAAGGCTGACTATCGCGATATAGTAAAAAATATTTACAGCTTCATTACGGCAATTACGAGAGAAAAAATACATATGGCTGACATTGACGTGCACATTTTTGAAGGAACAAAGGGACATAATTTTCGAGGTAAGAACGAAAATATATTAGATAAATACAATATTATTGCAATTATATGACTGTTTGCTTCAGCGTTACTTATACTGTGGTGAGTTATGTGAGTTATATATCTAAAATATTTCGGAATATTCTATCCATAATATATTTAGCAATAACAACATAAATATGAATACGTGTACATATTTAATAAAAGTACGATACAGACAATACTCGAGGAGAACAAGAAAATCAAAATAATCAATCTGACATCATATTGATGAATTTTTACATCATATTGATGTAATTTTTTTGGTCATAATAAATTATATATGTATAAAGTCTTCTTAAATCACCTGAGATCGAGATTTTTATCCAAAAAATGACATCAATGTAGCATCAAATTGATATTATTTTGATTTTCTTGTTCTCTTTGGGTATTATTACACATAAAACCCTTAAACACCATTACAAGAATAATCCAGCATAAGCGTAGCTTAATTTTTATGACTTTGCTAAAAATGAATATTATAAAAAATTTTTTTCAAAGTAGGGAAGACCGAGGCAAGTTGTTATATGGGATAAGTTACATAGGATTAATTTTTTTTTTTAGTTGCCACAGTGACAAATATTTTTATGAATTTTTATATGTGATTCTTATGATACTCTACAAGTTCTTAGTTTAGCCGCCATGAATTCTAAAAAAGACGTTACGTATATTTTCTTGATTTTCTTGATTATTAAAAGTAAATATTTTATTGTATAAATTGTCTGTGTTATTGTATATAAGTTACAGGTATGTGATTATCCTTTTATATATTTCTTTGATATACATTTGATTATAATAACACATTTTCTTTGAATCAATATTATGTACTGATTTTCGTTATTACTTTTTCAAATTGAAAACGGAAAATTGGAGCAAGTTGTTACACTTCGATCGGGGCAGATTGTTACAATGTAATAATCCCTTATCCCATTGAAAACAATTTTTTTTTCTTCTATAGAATGATGCACAGTTTTATAAATAGACTGCTGATTTCGTCTTCATGTTTGAAGATAGCGCTGGGCAGCGCCATAATTGTGTTCATTCACTCTCACATATATAAATCAATATATAAGGAAAACTGGTACACTGGTACCAGTTTTCCTTATATATTGATTGATGACCACTAAGGTACACTGGTAATGAGAGTCAAACGTAGTAATTGGAGAGCAACAAAGTTATCAGAGATTTATTAATCAATAAATAACAAATTTTTCGATATCATTCCGAGCCATCGTCAGTGGATACATTACTTGTACATGTGATTATTGTCTCAAGCTCCATTTGGAAAATCATATTATAATCTCTCACAATGATTGCAAGACCAAGTGATTTTGAATTCTGCAACGAGACCATACTCATTTAATATATTTTTAAAAAAACTTAATAGAAAGACTTAAAAGGAGCCTAGATTTGTGGAGAAACTATGATCAGTCGAATTAACAAGTTTGAGTATAATATTAAGAAATTTTGTCACAATTAACGAAGATACGTGCGAACTAAACAAAAAACATTAAAGTCAAAAAGTGCGTTCCTTAACGCCCGTAACGCTCGTGGAAATATATTATGTTATCCTTGTTGTTTATTAAATATTAAATAAGGACAAATGATGCTCGCGAAAGTTGTGAGTGTTAAGCAGAACGTAGCCAAAGTGATACTTAATACGAAATCATGGCGGACAGAACTCTGTTTATATTTTGTTTATTATTGACACGTATGCGTGATATAAGAACTCAGTTTGACTGTAAATTAATGTTATTCTTTTGTCTTTTTATGTACAACATTTCAGATATTATTCTTTTGTCTAAAAATTTTTCTATATCAATAATTTTTATCTTCTCTCAATTCGTAGTTGTTATTGATTCTATGGTCCATAATTATCGATTTGATCGTCGTGTTTCTATTAATTTATGATTGCAATGTTCAGAAATTCTGATTTTGAGATGCTTGCATGTTTGTCCTTTACATCTAGCCTTTACATCGCAATCATTACATTCTATTTTATAAACAACATTGATTCTTTTATTCGTTGGGAAAACATCTTTGTGTCCTTTTATAAAGAACACATTCAAGTTTGTTTAAATTAAAAAACGAAAGTTTCATTTTAAAATTCATTATTTTATTATCTTTCGGGTATTCATGTGATGTATGGTATAATAAACCATTTGTTTTTTGTAACGTTATCATTATTTTTATTTCTATTTTTATTTTTATTTTTTAAGTTGTTAATCTGATTTTTTATAAGATATTTTATTCTTGTTAGAATTTTATTGTTATATTGTTAAAAATGAACCGTAATGGATAGACATTGTAAAAGTGTTGACTATAAATTATAAATTCTTTTCGTGCGATAACGTAGATGCGATAATAAAAAGGATCTGTCCGTCTTGTCATGTACTTTTCTTTTGAGGAAGAGGGTGTAGAGAGTGAAAATTTAGGTATCTTCCTGAGAAAGTTTTTGATACCAGTCAAACTCGATTTTATTACTGTTTTTATGATCTTTAAGTCAAGAAAATTCAATTCATTCCCACCAACCTCAACGAATGAATTGCAGCCTGGGATGAAACGAGTTAAAAATATTTAAAGTTCTTGAGTCTTATCTCACGGGATTGTTATGAAAAGATCCAATTAATCAAATTATCACAAACTTGCATGATTTTCTTAAAGGATGAAAGAGCTCTGAATATATTACAATTTCCATGTATAGTTAAAATTAAAATTAAATAAGACTCTAAAAGATTAAATCTATAAAAAAATAAATATAAAGCCAGCTGCCCAGTTTCCATCGAGGGTTTAAATCGGATCAGAATGTAAGAATCAACCAACCTACAGTCGAGTATTCCCCTGTTACAATCGAATGACAGGAGAATGCTCAACTGTATTTGGTTGATTCTTACATTCTAATCCGGTTTAAACTCTCGGTGGAAATTAGGCTACTGAGAGCCAATAAAGTTGTACGTGTGTAGTCAAAATAATGTATGTGTCAATCACAAATTATAAACGTTTCGACCGTAGAAGTTAGGTCATCTTCAGTGTAACAATTATTCATCGGAATCAAAATTAATGCGTTCTAACACAATAAGTAAATAAATGCTGTCAATGAATCATCGCTAGGCTGTTGTCCAAACTTAAAAACTTATCGTCTATTGTACTTAGCGTTATAATGGATCATTGTTATGCTGAGTACTAAATGTAAGTTTTATCCATTTGATACAATCAACTTAATACTTTGACTATGATTAAAAGTTCATAAATTTCATACATTAACTCGATTTTAGTTAAATGACAGAATTCTTGTTTGAGTATCTAGCTAGTACTACATAGACGATAATTTCTTAATATTATACTTAAACTTGTTAATTCGATTGATCATGGCTTCTATCACAAATCTCGGCTCCTTTTGGTAAGTTTTTCTATCAAGTTTCTTTTAAAATATATTAAATGAGTTTTGCAAAATTCAAAATCACTTGATCTTGCAACTATTGAGAGACATACATACATATGACTTTCCAAGTGGAGCTTGAAACAAGAATCACATATACAAGTAATGTATTCTCTGATGATAGCTCAGAATGATGATCGAAACATTTGTTATTTATCGATTAATGTATCACTGATAATTTTATTGCATTCCAGTTATTTGCGCTTGACTCTCATTGCTAGTGTACTTTTCCTTATTTATTGTTAATATTAAAGAGTTTTATTTCGTCGCTTCTTATACATAAATCACACAGATAATAACATTAGTGTTTTTACATAAATTTATGCGATTTCACAAACAGGACGCATACATACGCATAAACAAACTGAAACAAGGATAGCTCGAAATCGTCTCTTTCTGTCATATTGAATCAGCAGTTTATTTATAAAAGTCTGTGGAATGGTACGATCTTGCAAAAAAAAAAGACAAACAGAGGATCTGTAAATGTAGAAACATATGCAACAACGGCAAAGAAAGTTAAAGATGGCCACCTGTGAGAAAAGCAGCAAATATGTATAATATTAATTTACGACTTTCAATTAACTTCAATAATTAATTAAAGAAATAAAATTTGTAAATATATATATTTTTTAATTTTATATTATAAAATAAATATTTCTTGTGAAGTATTTCGTGTTGGATTTTATTATAAACTTAAAGGAGAAAGATCAATAAGATGGGTTTTTAGGCTCATCACCGATCAGTCTCAAAGTGTATTATTTTATTCTTCTGTCCAAGGCTCATAATGCTTTAAAATGGTACCAGGGCGTTATAAGCCTGGAGAAGAATAAAACGACACACTTTGAAACTGATCAGTGATGAGTGCAAACCCATCTTGTTGACTCTTCTGCTTTCTTTATATATATATAATAATAATATACAATATATATATATATATATTGTATATTATTATTATTATTATTATTATTTATTTATTATTATTATTTATTATATATTTATTATTATATATTGTTTCAAATGATATTGTAAATGTAACAACTTGCCCCACAGTGGAGTAAATTGTTGCAATTTATCTACTGAGAGGAAATCTTAATTTTCAGTATTTAAAGATATAGATACAAATCAGAAAAAAATTAACTATCTAGGTAAAAATGTACCTGAAGCAAGGTATTCGTTAACCCAGTCTCCCCTATCCTACATTAAAGAACATAATGATACTAAGCTATGATTCTCATTCGTAAAAAAACAGATAGGGGAAGGTGGTATATCTTTAATCAATTTTGACATTTTTTTCTTGTGCAAATTGTATCTTGATGTTTAAAAATTCAGAAAAATTTTAAAATGTTCTTTGAAGTGTTGATACTAATATATATTTTTTTACAGATTTAAATGATTATATTTTACATCTTTTTTATCATTTGGAAAAAATTAAATTTTAGTCAAAGATATAATACTCATGTTGTACCTCTGACCAAGAAGTATTGTATTTTTAATGTATAAAATGTGTATTTAAAGATAAGATATTGAACATAAGTTTAATTTTATTTATATTTTTAATATCTTTTTGCACTATAACTTTATATATAAAATATATAAAAATAAAGTTTACCATACAAAGACGAGATTTTTATTTTTGCGAAATGATTGAATCTGGAAAATAATGTCCTTCGTTCATTTCATTCAAAATCGTCTAATGAGCATAATTTTATTAATATTGGAGATAAGATAGCTAAATTAAATTATTCGACATCGTATTGACTGATCAAATACACTATCAGTTACTGGTTAAAGGTACAACGCTTGCTTACTTTTTATTTGTTATTACTTTTATAAATTATAGATTAAGATTGACAGTAAGTCTAAATAAGTTTAAATAAGTTTTAAATAATTTTTTCCGAATATCTATTTAAGATAATTCCAACATAAGACAGAATACATATATTTTATGATTAAAAAGCGTCTTGAAATTATTTTATTCGAACGCTTGAAAACAATAAATGATTTTTCATAGGAGTATTCTCTTCATTATTATAATTATAAAATACCTCTGATATTCATATTACAAACTACATATTTTTATTTTTACAAATATCCAATAGATTGTTTATAAATTTAAATAGTTAAAGATACAACTGGTCAAAGGAACACCATGTTCCTCTATTATACTATATTATGATTCTTATTCTTAAAACATAGAGGAAAATCCCTTATTATGAGATAGCGGCGTTTCAGCTAATAAATGCTATCTATATTGATTCCACTATGAATTATTGCTCTTGGATTGAAAATTATTTAGTAGAAAATTCATTATTAGATCACGTCTGTAGTGATTGTAAAACAAGATTTTAGAATTTAAATGTTTTCGAGTTTCATTGAGATAAGCAATCGTGTTTATTATTTAATAAATAAATATTTGGCAATAAATTCTTCATGTAGTGATAGAGTAAGGTCGTATTAACAGAAAAATACGGGATATGTTGAATTGTTTAATTACAGAAGTTAGATTTCATGATCGTAAAACCATAAGACATAGAAATCGTAATATCCAGGATATTTCTAATAATCCATGCTCCTATGTTGTATTGAAAATCATTGCTAAAGTATAAATGTTACAAAAAAGACAACCGGAATGAACATCGAATACCTATATATCTGCGATACTTAATTCCAATTACTTGAAAACGAGTTCTGGTACAATCTGGAGTACAATCTATCGCATGCTCATTTTCGCTGGCTGTGTTTGTTTGTATTTTAAAAACATTAAATAAAATTTTTTAATTGCAATACTGATATACTTTTATTATCGATTTTTCGAGGCATCTCATATTAGGAGCACAATATTTTGACTTTGCGATTTGCTCATCTTTTACATTTCTTTAATTTAAAGAAAAAAATGGAATTTGAATTAAATTTTATGTAACATTATCTTAAAACTTATTAAATTTCCTTCAAAATGACTTATTATTTTTTAAAATTCTGTCTATAGACTTCTAACATTTACCCAAAATAAACTCGGTATCTCATAATAAGAGCCTTTCCTCTAATGATACTACACTGTTCTTATTCATAAAAAAGTAATGGAAAGAGCATTGAAAAAAGAAAGCTAAAAAGGAGTTTAAGAGTTAATTTAAATCTAGCTTGTTTATAAATCAATTAAGTTAACAAATTTTATTTACATTTAATACATATAAAGATTTTACGGTGCTTTTATCCGTGACTTCGTGTTATCAAATGTGGAGCCTTCACGATGCAGCGCGTAAAGAGGAGCTTGTACATTTAGCAATAACAGGTACGTACAAGAGATTTTTAGTAAAACTGTACATGAAAATTCTTCTTTTATCCGTTGAGACGAATATAAATTTAGACGTTGAATCGCGCAATTGTATAGTTGGTGACTAACTCGCTAGGTATTTGTAAATATCGTTATCTTGTTCTTCTTAATTTTGTTATCTACCGTCATTCGTCAAATTGTATCGTGTTACGTTAACGTAATACATTTTATCTCATTCAAATGCGACATGTATACATATGTACATACATCTGTAGTGATTTTAATGCTGTGCTTCAAATTGTATTGCGAGATTTTATTAAATAGCGAATACAAGTTGGTAAAGTCATGAAATATCGTATGTTTTATTATATTTATTTAAAGATGAGGACTGTCCACGACTTCCTGATTCGGAGGGTGTGAGTATCCCCTTAATATTGCCAGGCAAAGAATTATCCCAGATTTTCTTCGATATGAGATCGATCGACGCTTTGCTCTGGAACAATATCAACATATTGCACGACGATACCTTCGGTGACGTAATTTAAGCATTAATTTGATTTTCTATTCGTTCATTTTTCTATTCCATTTTAATCTTTCTTTACATTACTTCTCGGCATCTTTGCTAATATAAAATACGAAAACAACTCATGAAAATACATTTTATTTATGACAACTTATAGATAGGGATACAATCGGTAGAGTCACAAAAGCCTTATCGACTTCGTTGCCAAATAAAAAATTTAACCTGGTTTCCAGGACATTATTTGCTTTTAAGCATGCTAATTCTGAACGTAATAGAAGATATGATATAAAAAACATGCTTGAGAGTTTCCATGTGGAACAATTGGGAAAATGCTTTCTGGTAATCGTCACGATAGATACAGCGGCTGATGTTATGGAAGTTGTAAGATAAATAGAAACTTCTTGGTTTATATTTCGCACTAATTCAAAAAATAAAATAATAGTTCCAAAAGGAAAAATAATTTATTAGATATAGAGAATGAAATAATAATTTTAAAAGAAAAACTAATTAACTAGGTACATAATTATTTCTTGTAATTTGTAAAGGGACTTTTTCCTTAACTCATATATATAATATAAATTTTGAAAATGTGCAAACGTGTTTTATGTTAAATGCGAGGAAACTTGTTAATTATGAACACAATTTCTATTCTGATTCTCATTAATTGTAAATTTTCTATATTTAGGCAAAGTCTTTAAATATGGCGCTACCCGACAGTCAGTGGCTATATATTATCACTGATAGTGTAGTACGAAACTCTATAAATATTACCAGTTTCGCCGATTTATTGACGGAAGGCAGTAATGTAGCTTTCATTTACAATGTGACGGACAGCGATACATATTGCAATGTAATTTATTAATTATTCTTTTTTAATTATATGTTTAAAACTACGTGAGATTAACTACGTGAGATTAGCTCAAAATTTAAATAATCAAATAAGATTAATTAATGCAAATTATTATGAAAGTTATTTTTCGATCATCTTTTTGCAATTTTATAAAGACTTTTTAAATATTTTATATTCTCTATATTTTACATTCTCTCTCTCCGTTTCTCTCTTTTGTTATGTATTTTAGAGAAAAAAGGAATTTTTTCAGGTCAGTTTAAAATGTTATATCCAGGAGTTGGTTTCGGCTTTGGCTAACGCTTTAAAAATGTCGTTGATGACTGAAATAGAATTATACAGTCATATGACCGATGAGGAGTTCGAACTCATCCGATTAAATAAGCAGGAAAGACGTCAGGAAATTCTCAAAAGTATTAAAGTTTGTATCTTTGATTCTACGTTTGGTGTCATTCAAATTGATGGTATAGAAATGATATCTTGTAACTATAGTTTTCCTGACAATCTATCATCATTATTCTTTACACACATATAAATATAGATTGATTAAATTTCTGAGATTTTAAGAATTAAATTCCTTTGTTTTTTTGGACTAAACTTGTTGTGTTCTTAAATATTAGAATTTAAAAAATTTTGTTTCTGAGAAATGGCTTTGTTAATTTCCGTGAGAAATCGTATCTATACCATCTTTTTGACGGAAGTTCTACACATATTCTATTTTCTACAGATACAGCTTATCGAGGATACTTTTTCTACGAGCGGCGTTTGCGGTAAATGTCTGTTTTGGCGATTCGCTTCGGCCATAACATGGGGCAACTTCTTCATTCGCGGCAAGAATGTCGCGCACTTGATCGAATCGGGAACGTGGATACCCGTCCTAGGTGCGAATTTTACAGACGTTCTTTTTCCACACGTAATGCACGGTTTCCGAGGGATCAACGTACCAATCGCTACATATCACGTAAGTAAAGATGTTTTCAATTCTCTGCGTAATTGTGCTCGTTGGGACAATAATTTTCTTTATATAGAATCCGCCGTGGCAAACTATCTCGTTGACTAATTCTGGCGAAAAGGAATACGGAGGACTCCTTTTCGACGTTGTGAGATATCTAGGGAAAAAATTGAACTTTACTTATAATGTGCTCAGCCCGGCGATCAATCGGACCAAGCTCACTCATAACGCTACTGTAGCCAATGTGGTAAAAGTTTAAGTTTCATCGAATGTATTTATAACGTGAATAAAGCATTTATTTTCTTTACTAAATAAAAAATCTACAATATTATTTGAATTATAAATTACATAAAACTTTATTTTATGATCTTCGTTCTAAAGCAGCATTTAATTTAATTTCTCGATAACCTCTCGATGTTTTATTATGAGTGTTTCAAACGTTAGGTATTAACATCGACAACGAGAGAAATGCCATCGCAGATAATAGATATGATTCTGGAGAAAAAGGTCCTTCTTGCAGCCTGCGCGTACACCGTGAATAATCATGGAAGGAAACAGATCAATTTTACTTTGCCGATTTTTATACAGACATATAGCTTCCTAACTGCAAAACCGGGCCAACTTTCTAGAGCATTGTTATTCACCGCGCCCTTTACCAAAGAGGTAAAACATGCACTTCTGCACGCCGCAGCAATTTTACGTTTCTAGAAATTGAAGTTTATATAATGCATTATATACCTATATGATAGAACGACATTGTATCTTTATAATGTATTTGTTGCAACGCCTTCAAGCGGGCTAGTTTTGCTTGTAGACGTGGGCTTGCCTGGCAGCATCCATTATTATAATGGGCCCGGTGTTGTACCTGATTCACAAGTACAGTCCAAGCAGCACGAAGACATCGGGACTCAATTCCTGCTGGCAATGCGTATGGTACATCTACGGGGCTCTTCTTCAGCAAGGTAGCATCCGCTTGTTTCTGAAAGCGCTACTTTTATTTCGCGTGTAAAGTGTAATCCAGATTAAAACATATTTTTTCATATTTCCGTCATTTTTATTTTTATAGAATATCTTTATTATTATAGAATATTTTATTTTTTCAAATTACTAATTTTCTTACTAAAATTTTTGTTGAAGAAAAATCGTTTCATTTTACACTTATTTTTATATGAAAACAAAATCGTTTTTTCCTTTCTGGAAACATACAAGGGTGAATGATTTTAGGGGGAATGTACTTACCCCATTCCGACAGCGCTCGCCTGTTGGTTGGTGTCTGGTGGTTGGTTGTGATGGTCTTAGTAGCAACCTATTCCGGAAGTTTGGTCGCGTTCCTAACATTCCCAAATACAGACACTGCCATCCTGACCGTGGATGATCTTATTGCTCATAAAAACAAATTAACCTGGGGCTTTCCTAATGGCAGTTTTTTAGAAGAGTATCTAAAGAATGCCGAAGAAGAAAAATATCATATTCTTTTGGAGCGGGCTATAATTCATAACGCGACACAAGAAGCGAATATGATTGAGCAGATAAAGATGGGCAAGCACGTGTTAATTGATTGGAGAAGCACATTGAGGTAATTTCATAATATATAAAAAGAAAAGATAATTTTTAATAAATATGTTGTTTATAAATTTACATAAACTTTTCTTCCGAAAACATTGTGTAAAATCTGATAAAATAAATATCCCTGCATCTTTAATTTATATATTGTAAAACGCTATAATTATTTTCATGAGGAATTTCGTGATAAATGGAGATGTGGTCTTTTAAATATTTCATCCTGTATATATATATATATATATATATATATATATATGTATATGTATATACCGAATATATAGAATAAATTAGTCTGTCCGATAAGAATGACGATAATGATGCATTGCCCGAGCAGATTCTTGATGAGAAATGACCTGTTATTAACTAAGAGATGTGCCTTTTCTTTGAGCACTGATGAATTTATGGACGAGCCCATAGCGATGATTATTGCAAAAGATAGTCCTTACATAAAAATCATCAACGCTGAGTAAGCTAATTAATTTGTTTTATTATACATTAATTATCTCACAACAATAAAATAATTACTATTGACACTGTGTAATAATTATTATTATCAACTTTTCCAACATAATTTTTATCAATTTTTTTTAATGATATGGTAAATTGCACATAAATTCTGTTGAATTTATTATAAAGTTTTATCTTTGTTATCGATAAATTATTTTGTGACTGTCGTAATTTAGTAATAATCCCATTCATATCTATTATTTTGCCAAAGCCAATTATTAACTGAGTAAACGAATAAACTTCGTCATTTAGGTTACACCGCATGCACGAGTCTGGATTAATGAACAAATGGATAGCGGAGCAAATACCAGTGAAAGACAAATGCTCGGACAGTTTCGCCAACCAGGTCGTGGAAGAGCGCAAAGTAAACGTCACGGATATGCAGGGCATATTTTTCGTGCTTTTCATGGGTAACGTGTTTTTTGCGATACCGTCGTTCGAGTGTAATAATATCTCGTGGGAGTAAAAGCGACTCCTCATTGTGCTTTTTTCAGGCGTGACCGGATCGATATTTCTTCTGTGCTGCGAGTTTTGCTGTCATAAGCGGCAAGTGTCGAAGCAGCGTAAATTGATTCAGCCTTTTATCTCTTGAATCGGACACAGCCGAGGATAGATGATAGATTAAATACGTTTCTACTTCTCGCGAAATAGCTTCACGGCTAGAACATCTGCATGCGCAATTAAACTTTATCGTTGCTTATATCTAGTGTTAATTACAGGGACCATTCTCGCTTAAGTATAGAGCGACTTCTCGAGCTACATGTACCGACTATTAATTGTAAATTATGTACTTAGGTGACACAATTTTTTGACACAGAAGTTTTCTTTTACAGTTACCTATTTTACAGTTGTATAGCTGTATTTTACAGTTAACGTAAATTTTAGAAAGATCTTTGCAAATTGATATAAAATATACGTTTTTACGCTTAGTACAAGTTTTATTCTTGAGACAAAACTCATTATTTGATACGTAATTATGCAGTGTAAAACCAACTAAAAAAATTATTCTTTTAAAAATAAGACTTTTTTGTCATTATATTAAAAATAATTATTAAAGATATCAGATAAGCGTTATAAATTTCGTGCGAATTACTACCTCAAATAACATTCTACAATACAAACAAAAAATCTTAAAAATAGATAGAGATTTCTTTATTTTACGATTATTTTTCTTTCAAATTGATGAGTCTATTTTTTATCGATCGTGAACGGACATTTGAAACTGACTTGAACGAATTGCACATCAATCATCGTTAAGTTTATTATCTTGGGATTGTTCCGGTCCGACATGTGCGTTTAAAAATGTTTGGTGAATATCGTGAGTAGAGATACACGAGAAAAATGATTTTACTGAAATATTTAAAAGTTCAAATAGTTATAGAGATCTGAACATAAAGTTGGGTTATTAAAATAATTATGTAGTACATTCAAACTGATTGCTAGAATGTTGAAATTTTTTGCGGCATTGTTCATTATGCTTGAGTTTCCTACATAATTATTTTAATGATAAAACAAAATTATTTTCAGGTTTATATCTTGTTATATTTTTAGATACTTCAACAAAATCGTTCTTTCCGTGTAGATGAGGATGTAGTACGCGAACCCTGCGTCAAACTCTGTTCGGTGCCGATAATAATCCGTTTCGCGAGCGAAATCGGAATGTAATGGAACGAAAGAGGATGAAAAAGAACGCACGCGAAGATATTGTGCTTGGCGTGCGCAGGATAATGATCCTTGTCCAATTCCATTGTTGGCTCGCGCGTCAGATCCTGGATTCTGGATTGCGCATTCGGCAGCCGTCTGCAACGCGCGGTAAAAGTCACCACGATATTACGTAATGTCTCATTCGCGAAGATCCTCCCACTTGGATCAGTCGAAAGCAGATCCTCGCCGCGCCTTCACTATATTCCTTCGTGCGGCCGCCGACGCCACTACCGTTATCACGCGCGATAATATCCGCATATTTTCGAAGATTTGTGGTCGGCACAGATATATAGACGTGTGATTGCTGTCGATCGACAGAGAGAGGAATTTTCGGCTCGCTCGATTAGTGTACTACGAATGGAGTCAGTCAATGTACCAGCGAGTGACATGCGAAATAGTAGAAGAAACATTTCGTCACACACGAAAGCGTGACATACCTGTTTTTTATTATAACCGATTTTTATTAATTAATTTAATTTTGAATATCATTTTTAATTTATTAATTATAATTAATTATTTAATTAATTAAATAAAGCAATTAATTTCTCGCAAGTAACGTTTCTTCGCATTTTCTTTTTGATTTCAATCAACAATGTTTGAATTTGACATGAACAATTTTCATTTATATGAACAATATAAAAAAATGTAATAATGTGACCAAATAATATGAATCCTGAAGAAGTTTATTTACGTCACAGTATCTTTCGGCCAATCACTGATATATATATATATATATATATATACTTATTTCAATGAATTCGTAATATCTTTGTCATTGTGAATAGAGCACGCACACACATATATTTCACGTTCTGCAATGGTACTCGAAATCATAAACGTAAATACAGATGATGCGCAGCGACACACTTAAGATCCCCTTCTTGTCGAAACGCTGAGAGATAGAAGCCTCTAAAAGAATAGCGACGAAGAGCGGCAAGAAAAGGAATTGACTGCTTGGAGGGAAGCTATGTGCGCAATTTAACGGGGATTACGACCTTAGCCACTTAAGAAGTCGCGGTAGTAATTGGCGGTCTTCGGACGGGCCCCCTCAAGAGCGGGCCTTGAGCGGGCCTCGCACGCCTCGGAAGTCGGACGGGCCCCTTGAGTGGGTCTTAATCGAACCACGAGCCCCGACGAGCTAGGCGGCTAGCCTAGCGTATCTGATCCGCGCGTTCCGACGTGAGCCAGTCCCGACGTAGAGCGCGGACGGCTAAGGCTAATCCTAACATTAGAACCGGCTGGATCTCGTCGCGGACTCCGTCTCCGGCTCGACGTAACGATCGGAGCATCGAGAAGGAAGCAGCGGAAACAATGGGAAAGTCATTGCACCTGATTGTAATATTGCAGCGTACGTAAGGCCGTTTCGATTACTTTGCGATTTGAATTAGAGAATCAATCCGGCAAGGCGATTCTCACGAGTTTGAAAATTGAAGCCTCTCCTTCGCGTATCGAAAGCGAAACAAATAAATACAGATAAATAAAAATATTTCATTCATTCTTTTTTTTTCAATATGAATTGTACAAAGAGAGAAAGTAAAGTAGAATTGTATTGCAAATTTCCAGAAGATTCATGTTAAAATATGATTGCATTTCGTGAAGAAATTGGCGGTGTTATTCGTGGGAAGACTCCAAGTTAGAGAAACAAATAATATGTACTAACGCATCAAATCACGCAAGCAATGTTATGAATTTTAAAGTTTCCCACTGATGTTATGTTGCAGCAGTATCGTCCGCATTCGCTTATAGGTACGATCATCCTTGGTATCGCACGGACACGGAGCGTCCAGTTGACGTGATCACCGATGTCGTCAACGAGCTCGGGGTGAGGATCCTTCAGCAATATTTGACGCGTGGAAACGTCGCCTTCTCGCCAACGGGAATTGCCTTCGTACTAGCGGCGCTCTACGAAGGATCCGCGGGTAGAGGAAGTCAACAAATCGCCGAGGCCATAGGCCTACCAACCAACCGGGATGTTACCAGGATCGGTTTCAGGGATATTCACCGACGATTACGAGTAAGATTCCATATAATAGATCTGACGTTGCTTGAAATAATCCCAAAATTTTTGCACTTAAAACGAAATAAATATAATATATTCTAACGTTGAAGAAAGAGAAAGCGAAGATGCAGAAAATGCAAGCAACATGAACAAGATCAATACTTAGATGACTTCGCAAAGACATTCGAGAGATATTTCCCTGGATATCTTTTAGACACTTTTTAGACTCTTTCTATCATGTCTCATACAAAATTTGTATTTGATATATATTGTTCTAAATGTATGATTTAATATATTTTTCTGAATTTTTATTATTAAATGTATTCATCTCTTTGAGAAACGAAATTGATAATTATATAGAAGCTAAGTGAATTATTTCCGTGTCCAGATTATTAGAATGCCAATGTTTTGTTTGCAACATTGCAGTTCACTTTATTACAGCGAGGAGTCTGATATTTAAAAAAAATTGATAATTGTTATAAATGAGATTAGAGTGTTACAAATAATAAGAGAATTACACACAATTAAACTTTTTATATTGATGTTGATTTCAAGAGTTATCTTAACGCCGATGGTTTCCTGGGTGGTTTGACACTAAGCAGAGAAAATACCAAACTCCGTCCTGAGTATGAAGACATTCTGAGATTTTATGGCTTCGATTTGTCGAGTATTGAGCAAGAGGCGAACGTTACCGTTAGTGTGGAAGACTCATCAGGTATAACTGAACTTCCGACATCCACGATCGGCTCAAGCATGCCATCAACAGAGATGGCAAACACTGAGAATGTGCCGGACATGACAACGACAACATCAACGGGTGCAATCATGACGCTTCCTCCGGCTGGTGCGGAAACAACAGTCGTTCCATCGACCGCAGCGGGCGTTACTCAGCAAACTGTCACGATGGCATCGACGGGTGCAACCGATGTACAATCGACATTGGCTCCGGTCACCAGCACCGGAACAATTGTCCAGAATATATCGCTAACGCAATCGATAAATTCCTTGGTTACTTCCGGCGAAAGTATCCAGCCGACTTCATCCGCAGAAACTGTCGTAGGTTCGTCGAATACGATTACTCCAATAGTAAACACAGACAGTCAAATGATTCCAACTACAAATGTAGTCACCGTCGCGGGTAATCAGGATCAGCAAACTTCCCCAATAGTCATCGCTGGCGATAGTGCAACGAGTAGCGTTTCTAACGAGAGCGTTCAACCATCGACAGGCACAGGAACGACAGCAACTGTGTTTGATGCTGACGTGACGATGAATACTGATGTTTCAACTTTCGCTACGAACACCGAGATATCAATGATAACAAATATGTTGAGTTCGAACTCGCCGACTACAATCGTCACGGATCCAAGTACCGACGCATTGGTAGCCGCCAGCTTAGTCGTCGTTAACATGACGCCTGCTAATACAACTATTCTCAATGCAACCTTGAATACCGTTACTATGAATTCGTTAACTACTGTACCAGTAATGTTGAATAGCGCGGACGTGACTATCTCGAGTCCCGTTACTGAAACGATGATGGTGAACGGCATTAATTTGCAATCGAGTACCGAAACATCGGCAGATACTCCGATCGGAAATACTCCAGGAATGATCGCTGCAAATGACCTCACAATGACGACTATCAATATTGACGATGCTATCGCAGTTAGTTCTGTAACGACCGCGGTACCACCTGTCTCAGCAACAAACGCGAACAATCTTGCTGGAAATAACTTTACAATCGCGAATTCTATGATGAATTCTATAGATCAAACGGCTGCATCTCTTGTGGATGAAAATACGATTTCGAATCGAAAAAAGAAAGATATAATTAATCTGTTAGATAGTATAATTAACAGCAATACCGTTAAAGATGAGTCACACGATAGATCGCCGAATCTTCGTAAACGCAAAGCGAGAAGCCTGCGCGGATATTTCTCTAGTTATCCAGGTACGTTCAGTTAATGAATATCTTTTTCGAATAAATCGCTCGTGAAAAAGTCGCTCGTGTTACGAATTGAAAGTTACGAGTTAAATCTTCTTAAGTAGGAAAATTTCAATAATAAATTATTTATGCAGGAAAATTCCTCTCTCTCTTGTCTCTCCAATAATAAATTATTTATATTTATAGTAATTATTTCTCTCTTTCCATACATAAATTATGCAATTATCGAATATCAAATTATGAATATTAAATGTTTTGTTAGCGGAAAAATTGAAAATTACATGCATTTATATGAGATTAAGAAAGAATTCTTTTCCTAAATAGAAAATGCTAAATAACTGATGGATTTCCTGTTTTTCAGACGAAGGTATTTGGATGCAAAATCTAGAAATTTGGAAATCGTATAATACAGCAAACCCTAGTGAATCCTCCATCGGAGATACTTCAGCGGAGATGTCGTTTTTGGTGAACGGTTGCGACGTTTCTTCGGTATCGGCTTCGAGATACATTGCCGTATTGCCTTTCGCGTATTTCCCATCGTTGCAAGCTGTCGCGCTCGAATTTCCTTTGGACGTAAGTCTGTATGAAGGTTCAATATAATTTATTAATTCATCTTTTCTAAACTTGAGAGAATTATTTTAAATTGATTTATTAATCTTTAACTTAAAACTTTTCCAATTCTTAAAAATGAGAATTGCGCAATCCTACAATCTGTGTTAAATAATTTTTCTAAAAAATTTTTCTAAATAATTGTTCTATCATAGCTTTTACTAGCTTAAAATAAATAGTCTTGGTCAATATTGGATTTTAGAAATTAGACATAAATGTTTTTAAAATAAGTAGTTTCAAGTACAACTGTAAAGTGAGTGATGTAAAGAATATCTCTTATTTTCTTAATATCAAGGATCCCCGCTACAACATTATACTTTTCATGCCCACGGATAAAACGGACACGCTTCGTCTGGCGAGGGATCTTAGCGGAAAGTCATTGAGATTGTTGAGGAAGCGATTACAGCCTACTTGGGTCAGGGCCACTATACCTTCGTTCATGCTACGTGGTTTCGTCACATTGACGTCATTTTTGCAAAGGGTAAGCGAATAATACGTCCTCTTTGACGTCAATGTCCTATCAATGCCAAATGTAGAATAGAAAAATACATTCCGGATTTACAGTCAACTGCGCATGAAGGTGTCAAGTAGTTCTCTACAGTTTATATAATTTTCCATTTTTAAAGACTTTTATCTCAAGGATTCACGAATAATGAGAAGTTCACATAAATACCTGAAATAATTATTTAATGTCATCTGTGATTCTAAATTACATCTTACTTTACTCGTTCTGAATTATTTCAAATAAATTTCCTAAGACATCGTATATAATCTTGAATACAACAAAAAGACATTTTTTTTTTAACGTTTCGTGAGTAGAGAAGGTTGAGGAAGGATAAATCAAGATTATTATCGACACCTATGCGTGACTGTTGCATATTTGCCTCGATATTTGCATCGAGATTTGCGTAATCTCTCTAAGATTTTCCTTCATTTACCTGTTTCCTTCATAGCTGGGCATCCTGGATGTGTTCGAGCCGAGAGTAGCCGATTTATCGCCCATGACATCCGATCTTGGTGTATACGCTAGAGACGTGCAACAGAGTATAGGGGTCAATATAAGGAATTATATGAAACCCGACCGGACCCATTCTCGTGAGTCGTCTAATGTCGTTCCACCTCGAAGGGACTATTATCGATATCTACCGCCAGGTTCTTTTTACTCTCTTACGCTTTTCATGCACTATCGCACTCTCCTTTCAATTATCCTGTAACGGTAATCGTTTCCATGCGTATAAGTGCATTCCTTGCTCTTTAATGCGGACATCCTGAATTTAAGAGTCCAATTTATACAATTTTGCGCGTTACGTGTATAATCTTTAGCATTTGTAGTATTCCTTCATTTCTTAAATATATACAATATTTTATCCTTTTTTCACTTCTCTTACCGTTTGGAAATTGCTTCCTTCTTTAAATGTAATAATATAACGCTGTCAGTGCGAATCAAACATCCGAGTATCCGTTTATCGATAAAATACACGAGTTTATTTTAATTTTTGTTTTTTCATATATTTAATATTATCAGATATATATTTTACACATTGCTTCTTATTATTATTCATTATTTCGCCACGTTTTCCTGATGCTACTTCACGCGATTATATTTATTGGCTGACAATTTGATACGAGTAATCAACTTGATTTCCTAGAATTAAACCATCTTAGGTAGCATTCGAAATTGGTGAGCGTTTCGATACGTCTCGAGCGCTCGGTTAATCAGATGTTATTGAATGGCATTTAAGTGATTTAAGTATTATTAATTTGTCGTAGAAGAAAGAAACAAATAGCAAGGCGGAATAGCGACGTCGCGATTCCGCCGGAGATAATGTTCGAAGAAATAATTACGTTGACGCAATATCCGGTATTAACGAGTGAAATTACAAAGTTTCACGCGTATGGCTCGAGTATCCTCCAGAAACATAATTTGCGCACATAATTTGTAAATGACGACGGCGACAATGTATCCGTCTACGCGTAGTGAACACACGTCTAACGGCCGGTTATTTAGCTATTACTACTGCTGCCACTCATTGTCAGTCATTTCTTCACTTTCTTTTCTCTCTTTTTCGCTTCCGCTTGTTCCGTCGTTGCTTTTTCTCACGTTCCGCTACATCTTCATTACTTAACGTCAACAGTGTCGTTAATGATGATCGTTTTCTTTGAAAATAATGTCAAAATTATCAAAGATTTTCAAAATTCGAAAACGTTGTCCTCCGTTTAAGATTGAGAAATTATCGGAAACAAATATTTCTCGCTAAATTACATCTTTACGATAATTATGCGAGTATTAGTCATTATCTCTTCAATGCATCGTTAAATTACAAGTTAATTCAGCAGATAATTCAGCTAAACGTTTTTATAAAAATGCATATATTTCTATGAATTCTATGTAATTTATAGGATTTAATCTTGAAAAATTATGATGCAGTCGCGAGATGTAAATAAACCGTATCTGCGAAAATATGAGTTCCAAGGACGAATAGCTAGGCAATATTTATTTTCACGCCACTAGGCGAAGCTTCAAGCAAAATTATCGATTACTGTTGGAAACATTCTCAGTATTGTTGTTCAGTTCACTGAATTTAATTGCTGATATCCTGCTCAAGTCCGTAAAGGAAGTCAATAAAAGACCTTGCGCCATCACTTTTTACATTCACCGAGGATTCCTGAATCATTGTGGCGTTGTAACGTTTCCATGAAATTATTTTTTCAGTTATTTTTATCGCGTATATATTTATTTTTAAATAAATACAAATTGTATGATAAAATGATAAAATATTTAGAAAACAAGAGATTATTATAGTTTTCTTTTCAGAGTTTTCAATATAATAATTTTCTATATAACATTATTTAACTATCTATTCAGTTCTTTAACGGGATTCTTTGCTTAACATAGTTGAAAATGACAACTAAATAAAATCTTTTATCAAGCTGATAATAATAATCATTAAAAAAAATTAAAATATTGTTTTTACTACTAGATTTTTATCTCCGTTGTTTATGAACATTATGTTCTTTTCGTATAAAAACTAACTGTTGTAAAAATACAATGGTAAGAAATTTTGTCAACTTAGTGAAAGGAAGGACGCGTGCATTGGAAGTCAATGAACTGAAGAAATCTAAGATCTAGAAATCTAAAGATTGATCTGCGTCAATGCATTACGTCAGTCATATATATATATATATATATATATATATATATTATAGTTTCATATCATAATCATATATATAATTTTTCTAATGCGCAAGAAACATAGCCTTGATTCCTTAAAAACTTGCTAAACACATTAATTCCAAACCTCTTATTAATTTTTCCATCATAATTGAAACGTCTTTCTAATTCCTCTGCACTATGTAAAATAGCACGAAGTATTAGCTTTGTATTATGCGCGGCTAAACTGCTACATTTTTACGCACATCAAAATTGCAAAATTTTTTAGCTCTGTAATTGACATAGAATATTAAAAACTGTGTAAATATTCTTTTTGCGAATTTATTTTTACTGAATATTATTATCGCTTTGAAAAGTACGTAATTTTTTATCTTTTATAAAATATAACGTGCATATTACAAAAAATATTAAAAATATTATTAGATATTAAAAACATTTTTAATATTTTCTGTGATTAAAATAATTCTTTGTAAAAGTTTGCAAAATAATTATGAATTCTTTTTAGGTAATGGTTTATTCGAAAGAGCTGGGCCTGAACCCTTTACAGCTTTGCATCCCTTCCTTTATTTCATCGTCGACACCGAGACTTCAGTAAGTTTAATCGCTGGACGAGTAGACGATCCACTTAATTCGAGAATATTGTAGGGATATGATTTAGATCTAAGGTTTAAATAAACACTCGTTTATTTGACGACACTTATAAATAATTCCATAATGTGGACTTCTCCTATAGCTCGCACACAATTATTATCAAGTACACGCAATTAATATTGTGCTCTGTACAAAAATTCCTATTTGTAAATAAAGAAATATTAAAGATAAAAAAGTAGCAATGAGCATAACTTGAAATGTGTAGGATTGAGCATTTGGAAGAATATTTCAAGCTGTCTCACGCTATAGAGCGAAAGGCAAACTTTCTATACATCTTGCTAATCAATAAAAGCAGATACTTATATGTTTGTTTCGAAAATTATGATAATTATTATGAAAATCGCAATTATTATGAAAAGAATTCACACTTTTCCCTGATTTTCTTTAACTCTTTTATCTAAGTTACAGAATTGACAGCTAGCTTTAAAATTGACTTTACAACAATATAATAGATCGACGATTATGTAATTTACAAATTTACGATTTTTTCATAATTTTTGTCAGTATATATGTGTGTGTGTGTGTGTGTGTGTGTGTGTGTGTGTGTGTGTGTGTGTATTGTATTTCATATTCGAATCGAAGTGGCAAGAATGATAACGATGTATCTTCGAAATCGGAATATTCCTTTGATCTTTTTATTACACAATTGAGACTTCCCTTGTTTATTTAGCCTTAATCTAGCAAATATATTATTTCCTTACTTTTATATAAATACAGTTCAGTGTGCTGCTACAATGCACGAGATTTCACATACGTCACTAATATATATGTATATTCGATAACTCCCGACGATGATCTTATTTCACATCTTTTAGTGTCGGGTATATATTTTTCATATATATAGTAACCAGGATCTTTACTCCGTGAGTGGCAGTGTAAATGCAAATAAATAAATGCAAACGATATAGTAGTCGTATTTTCAATCGCGTGAAAATTCTAGGATAATGTCTTTTGATATCGCACGAGGTGATACTGCGAATTATTTATTTACGCGATAAATTTCGTCTGAATTCGAAAGTCGCCTTATGTCTTTCTACGTTCATCATCGAGTACATCAGGTGACGTTTTTCAAAATCCATGGTACGAACTTGGATATCCGCGTGCAGACGCCCGGTAAGTTAGCCTCCGCGCAACCGATGCCCCAAGATATGATACCCGCGAGGAAGTACCTGCCATCCTTTCCGCGAACCTGGAGAGGTCCTCCGGAGTCGCCCTGTGAGATGCAAGAACGTAAAAGTCTCTCAATGGAAATTTGGATACATGAACAGCTAGTAGTTCGATTTAAGTATTCTTATGCACGTACTTGACACGAATCTTGCCCACCAGTCTCGTAACCGGCGCAAAGAAAAATGTCCGGTATGAACTCGTGTCTACCGGCCCTCAAGAACATTGACTTGCACCTATCATTGCTCACTATCGGTACGGAGACCTTGAAAGAGAGAATAATACAAGTTGGTGGAACCTAAAGACATATATAAATCCAAAGGATTTAATTAACAAAACAATAATTACTTCCTGCAATATAGAAGGTAGCGTTCCACCCTCGCTTAATCTTCCCCAGCCGGTGACTGTCGCGTTCTCTCCGATCAGGAGATCATCCGTGGCTGGTAGGCAGATAGGCGAGATGTGCGCGGCAAATGTCAAGGAACTTTCGAGGCGCACTAGCGCGAGGTCGTACTCGTACGTGAAGAAGTTATACTTGGGATGCACGACTTTCTTGGCGACTCCACGTTCCACGTAGGGCAGTCGCTCTTGTACCGACGAGAAGTCGTACTCGCCGACTCGTATCCGGATTTGCGACGTCAGCAAACTGAAACGGACAAGATTTAACGGTGCACGTCGTAATTGAAGGACGATGGAAATAATGTAGCATACTCACTCGTCGACGCAATGGCCCGCGGTGGCGATCCAATTCTCATTGAGTACCGCCCCGCCGCAACGATGAGTACTTGAGAAACCAAAGAAGGAGGTCCTACGTACGGATACCTGCCATGGCCATCGACCGAACGACGCGTCCTTGCCACCGACAATCCTCGTTTCCGGCCGCGGAAATAACGGTGGCACCCCGCACTGCATGTTCTTGCTCTCGTTAGCGGCCGCGACAGTCATTACCGAACCCGTTGCCTTCTCGCTTGCCGTCATCTCGGTGGTCGATAATCCTTGCGTCGTAGTGACGCTCGTGGTACTCGTGCTGCTTGCGCTGGTCGTGCTGCTCGTGGTCGTCATCGTTACCGTCGTGCTCGTCGGACTGGTACCGCTGGTGGAGGACGTCAATGTGGACGGTGTTGTGCTTTGCATTGTGGTTTTCTTCGTGGGCCGCGGCCTAGTTGAAGTCTCCAAGTGGGATGTTGTTATGTAATGTGCCGAACCCAAGGGCTTCTGATATTCGGTGCTCTATAAAATGAAAAACATCAGGAAGTCAAGTGTTAACGTTAACAATGTTAAGACAAGATCCCATTGTTTTTCTAAAATTTTAATAATGTATTTATCAATTTTTTAAATAAATAAGTATCAGATGATGTGTGTAAGGATAAATAAATATTAACATTTTCCGGGAGAAATCTTTTGTTTAATAATAATTTTTACAAATTTTATACAGTCCTACACGCTTTCGATTATGATTTAAACATGAGAACGAGAGGAAAGAATAATTATGGCAGCATAATTAATTCCTATGAAGAAAAGAAAACTTCGTACCTGTTGCGACTCGGTTGGCTTTAGACTCGGTCGCGGAGGAAAGTTTTCCGGGCCATTCTGAAGAAGGCTGGGACTATCGGTCCAGTGAGGTTTCAAGGACGGCCTAGGTGGTGTCCAGCTATTCGACCAGAAATGAGAACTCGTACCTAAAGATGGAATTCGTACGGTTTCCGGCACAGTAATTGCGGTTATTGGTTTGGATGACGAAGACACTGACGAAGACGCTGACGAAGACGATGACGACGATGATGAAAGCGAGGAGAATGATGTTGGCAAGGATGAGGACAACGATGACGGTTTCTGTTTTGTGACGAATGCCGGTTCTGTAGTCACTTGCCAGTGAGAGGTTTGTGGCACGGATCCGGCTGCGCTAGAATGAAAGATAAATTTTAAGTTGGGCTCGATATGCAATGGGCGTAAATTCGACTGATATACTAACCATACTAACTGATTTAAAAACCAGACGACTTAAAAACTAGTTGCATACCTGGTGGAAGGCTGTCTGTACGTCGGTCTGACAGTCGTTGTCGTCGACGTTTTCGTGGATAGTATCCAGTTGGGCCTCGAGATAAAATTCGGCCTATGATCTGGTTGACTGCTTATTGGTCGATAAGTGGTCGTTTTAATTGAAAAATACGGCTTTGAGAAATCTGTCGACGATGGTTTTGACTGTGCTGGCTTGGTTGCCCAGTGCGGTCGTTCAGTGTGCACGAAATTCAAGCCCGGATGCGTCTCTTTCCCCGGTTCCTGGGGGAAAATCAATATTCCATTAAACTCGCTGCTTATATCGCACCTAAAATAGCTTTGCTAGCTGCGATATAAATATTTCCAACTGCATCCAGTCAAAGGAATATTTTTATTAAATTTTTATCACATAAATATTAATTTGTTTAATTTAATAAATGCAATGTACAATTTTTACAGAAATACTAGATAAGACAGTTTTAGTTTTTTTTTTTATCTCTTAATATAATTTTATTATAATAGTCAAAATGGACAAAATATTTTTTATAATTTAAATAAACTCTCAAAAATAGATGCCTGACTGATCTAAAGAAAGTGAACTCTCGACGACAAGAGAAGAATGTTATACAAGAAATCCTTTTAAAGTTATCTCGCTGAATCACGAGTTATAATCATAGAGTCATCACGATATAATAATAAATTTTCTTCCTTACGCTTTCAATGACGGAATTGACATTCGGTCGATTTATCGTTTCCTGGACGCTGAGATCAACATCTTCAGTCTTCCCATCGTCCGGTCTCGACTCAAAGGGCCTTTGATTGCCCGGTTTACCCGGTTTGCCCTGTTTGTTCAGGTCACTTGAATCAACGACTTCATCATCGGCGTGTTCCTTCCCCGGCAAGCGCACTATTAAAGTATTGTGTGTCTCCAGCTTGTCCTTGAAACCCGGCTGGCTTAGAACGGACGATGGATTGTCACTCGGCGTTCCATCGTCCGGCCTCGTCTTGTGATGATGAGAATGACCCGGATGATGACCTGGTCTCTTCGTTCCTTGCGGTCTTCCTTCCGCCCACGTGTCCGTAGACACGGAGAACACTGCGGGGGTCTGCAGTACATCGATTTCGTGCTCGGATGTTGGTTTGGCGTGCGGCCTTTTCTGCAAAGGCCTTCCGACACCGTGCGAATATGGTTTCATCGGTTTGGTCGAGCTTTCGGAGCCGTGAGATCCCGAGAAGTGATGGAGATTCGATTTCGCGGTGGTTGACGCTGTCGAGGAGAATCCCAAGAGGGAAGTCGACGTCAATCTAATGGTCTCGTTCCCGATTGGCTCCGCCAGGAGTAACCCTGGCCTGAGCGTCGTACCGTCGTGTTGCTGCTGGTGCTGCTGATAATGATTATGAGGATGATAAAACGAGCCTATCGTGTTTACTGTCGTGTTGTGAACGCAGCAACTGCCGAACATGAAGGTATCCACGCACACACCCACGTGCGTCCCCTCGGACTTGATACACTCCCACACAAACATGCACGTGCCTTCCTTGCTCTCCGAACCGGGCACTTTACAAGGTTTCGGAGTGATTTTGTAACCTGCACAAAATGGAAAACAGATCGACTATTTCAGACGTTCCCATCTTTCGGCGCTCGAGTCTTGAAACCTTGGATTATACGGTATTAAGAAACGCGAGCCGACAAAAGACGAATATCTCATTTATTTCCTACATACATTCTCCGTTAAACGTAACTGACTTTAATCTCACGTCTCCATTACATTATACATTTCTCACGTCAGAGTCCGAAGTCGGACAGCGCTGTAACGTTAATGTGCGATGAAAGCACGCTAACGTCGATCATACTGTCTTGGTGAATTTAACAACTTATAATTTCGTGAGAGACCGGTGTTTCTATGTACGCCCTCCGAAAAATCGGGCGAAACCTGCCCCGAGTAACAAGATTACATGTATTAAACTTGACGGGCATACTAAAGGATGACGTTGCGTGACATCATGTCGCACGGTACAGTACGATAGGTCATATCATGCTCGACAATTAGACTGTCTCACATATGTTATACATGAGGTCTACCTCACCGTCAAGTTCGGTGAAAGTGTACCACTTGTCGAAGCACGCGTGAGAGATCGTGTAAAAAAAAATGAAACTTAATAACTGGAAGGAGTACGTAGACCTGGACCGAGTCATTAACCGAGTCATGGTAAGACTCGGGTAACGTAAATTACGATCGCGGCGATGCGATGTAGAAGCTTCACGCAGTCGCTTTCACCGCTAGAAACACGATCGTGTCAGCCTGTATCGTCGACTGCATTACGTTATAAAGGGGAAGAGTCCACATTAGGAAAGAAGATTTTATTGCACGAGTTGCCTTTGAATGGATTCGAACCACTATTCGAGAATTGATCGTTAATGTCGTTCGACATTCGCTGGCCAGATGTGGATCTCGTTACAAAAATTACAAATTGTGCAAGTCATAAGTTAATGTCGATTATTCTACTTGCGAAATTGTCGCGTATAAAATATGTCCGAGTTGATTCGAGCCAAGTATTTCCTTTCAACACGAACGTCAAGACACCGCGTCCTTTGTTGGCAAAGCTCATAGCTGATTGCGCAGATCAATTATCTGAGAGCAGGGAAAAAAATAATAGATAAAGAAGCTTCTCCCTTCGGTCGGGGATTCATCGAAACAAAAAGAAAGTAGCACCTTCTTTCGCTTTTCTTTTCTCACGCTCATGCACGACCGACTGCACCTTGACCGAGTTCTCCTTCCAATTAAGCGTTATACCTTTATGGAGAATCTTCGGGCGGGAGAAGGATGCCTCAAAGGGAGGACGGATGCGAAATGAAGACAGGGAGAAGTGAGAAAAGAGGAGAAATGGCAGGTGCATTTGGCTGCTCGAAAGTACGACGGGGACGACGGGGTGGGTGTTCGCGGCAGCGGTACTGAAAAAGACGTACTACAGGGAGTATAGTATATTCGCAGAGATACCGAAACGCGGCGCGGCGCGTTTAAATGACCAAAAGGAATATTACTGACTGTGACCTCGATTCAGCGTACTGAGAGACCTGGCGATGCCCGACCACCAGAGAATCGTGGCCACATAACCGATCCACCGCATCCTGATCCCTGAAAACAAAAACAAAATTCATTATTCGGTGGCCGATTCGACCTATCGTCCGGTAGCTACTTATCATCATTGGTACATGTCAATTTAGAGCAGCGCTTCTCCCCGACGACGTATAAATCTCGAGGAGTCACGCGAGCCATGCCACGCCGGTGCTGTCAACAGCCGCGTCTACTACGTCGATTGCAGCAGACAGGCGATATAAATTTTGTAATTTTATATATTAAGTGCTTGTCAGCAGCATGCGAGCATCTATGTTCACTCTTTCGTCGCGTCCATTGTCTATTGTCTGCCATGTCTGCGCTCCTTTCTAGTTCACTTTCCCGTTGCACGCTTCTCATATTAACCCTTTCAGAGACGTATCTAATCTCACAACCACACTTTTTCTCTCTCTCTCTCATTGTCAGTGAAACTAAAACTAAATAACTAAATCATTACGGGCGTATCGCCAAGATCACGCAACTAAGTATCATAATTTGTTACATATCCTCTAAATGGCTATAATTCATATATGGTACTATAAGTACTTAAAAGAGGAATTCATGGAATACTCGGGAATACTAACTGCGTGCTTATATCAAATTTCCGCAATGTGTATTTGCGATTCGATATGCTTTTTGCCAGGCGACGAGATGAAAAAAAGAAGTTAAAAGTGATAGGATAAAATAGATTTTACATGTCCAACTAATAAATATTTAATCCAAAAT